>FUFK010041160.1_pt1 | contig 50739 bp, 87 predicted proteins | sample 1021851 | NCBI WGS metagenome assembly FUFK01 (sample SAMEA51879418, study PRJEB19060) | metagenome | reverse complement strand
CTGGTAAAACAGGTGGATCAGGTATAGTAATAATAAGATATAAATCTCAATAGTTGAATGGTAATTAATTTTAATATATAAGGAGAAACATTATGGCACATTTTGCAAAANTAGGAGCTAACGGAAAAGTTATATCAGTATTAACTTTAGACAATAAAGATATGTTAAATGCTGATGGTGTTGAAGATGAAACAGTAGGTCAACAATATTTAGAACATCACAATAATTGGCCTGCACAAATGTGGATTCAAACATCTTACAATACACAAGGCAATCAACATAAATTAGGTGGTACACCTTTGAGAGGTAACTACGCAGGTATAGGTTATGAATGGGATGAAGATAACAATATCTTTTGGCCTAAAAAACCATATGCTTCTTGGGTAAAAGATATAGCTACAGCTAGTTGGAAATCACCAATTGGTGACGCTCCTGAGTTAACAGAAGAAGAAAAAACTGCAAATAAATATTATGTTTGGAATGAGGCAAATCAGTCTTGGGACTTGACAGACCCGCCAGCGTAAATTACAAAGGTATGTGGTATGCAAAAGAAAGTATTATCTGAAATAGCATTATATTATGGTGATGTGGCAATGCCTAAAGATTGGGACATTGACCGAGATAAATTACAAAAAGATATAATAACTTCAGAAGTTACAGATTCACCTCTTCCATTTTCAAGAACTTGGGATATGTTAAATACATATCTAAGAGAACATATTGGTCTTGAGTATGGTATTTCTTTAATTAACAAAGAAACATGGGGTAATATGTATAAGCCTCAAGAAACTACAATTCCGTTACTTAATATTGATCCAGTAGATCTACGAAATTCACCAGACTATACATTACTCTATGGTGTAAAAATTAAAGACTGCATGGTAAAAATACACTATGAAGATAATAGACGTAAAGGTAGAAGTTGGGATATACCGTTAACTAATAATAAATTTATAATGTTTCCATCAACTTGTATGTATTATTTAACTAATAATCAAAAGGATAGTTTAAATTTTGTACAAACTATAACGTATGAATATATCTAATTATTATTGGTATTTTAAATCTGCACTAACACCTAGATTTTGTGATGAAGTAATTCAATATGCTAATAATCAAAAAGAAGTTATGGCTAGAACAGGTGGTTATGGTGACAGAAAATTAAAAAAAGAAGAAGTATTAGATCTAAAAAGAAAAAGAAATTCTGATTTAGTATGGTTAAATGATACTTGGATATACAAAGAATTACACCCATACGTTCACGAAGCAAATAGAAATGCAGGTTGGAATTTTGATTGGGAAAGATCTGAATCTTGTCAATTTACAAAATATAAATTAAATCAATATTACGATTGGCATTGTGATAGTTGGGACAAGCCTTATGATCGTAAAGATGTAAATCATCCTGAGCATGGTAGAATAAGAAAATTATCCATGACTTGTCAATTAACAGATGGATCAGAATATAAAGGTGGTGAATTAGAGTTTGATTTTAGAAACTATGATCCACACATGCGAGATGAATCAAAACACAGAATACAATGTAAAGAGATATTACCAAAAGGATCTATTATTGTATTTCCTAGTTTTGTGTGGCATAGAGTTAAACCAGTAACATCAGGCACAAGATATAGTCTTGTGGTATGGCATTTAGGGAGGCCTTTTAGATAATGTTTATAAATAGTTATTTTCCAACTGTAATATGGAGTGAGGAAAAACCAGAGTTTGTAAAATCTTTAAACAAAGCGAGTAATAAATATATTAGTGATGCTCGTAAGAGAGAAAAAGAATATATAAAAAAATTTGGTGACTTTGGAAGATCATATCATTCAACACCTCTTACAGCTGACAATGATTTTTTAGATTTTAGAAATTATATTGGTCAAAAATCTTGGGAGTATCTAGATCACCAAGGTTATGATATGTCACAATACACAACTATGTTTAGTGAGTTATGGGTACAAGAGTTTGCTAAAAAAGGTGGAGGACATCATTCAGCACACATACATTGGAACCAACACGTATCGGGTTTTTATTTTTTAAAGTGTAGTGATAAAACTTCTTACCCTATATTTCACGAACCAAAGACCGGTGCAAGAACAACAAAATTAAAAATAAAACCAGACCTAAAAGGTGTATGGCCAGGTCACGAACAATTTCATATAAAACTTAAACCAGGAACTTTAGTTATATTTCCTGGATATTTAGAGCACGAATTTGCAGTAGATCACGGTGTAGAACCTTTTAGATTTATACATTGGAACATACAAGCAGTGCCAAAAGAAATGGCTAAAGATGTTTAAAAAGAAAAAATATACAATTATCCGTCAAGCTATATCAAAAGATCTAGCAGCTTTTATTAGAAATTATTTTTGTATGCAAAAACAGGTTTATGATACTTGTAAAGCTGCTAGATACTTTTCACCTTTTGAAAATATATTAGGCTATTATGAAGATCCTGTTGATGGACAAATACCAAATACATATTCTGCCTATGGTAATATTGCTATGGAAACTTTATTACTTAAATGTCAACCAGGTATGGAAAAAGCAACAGGATTAAAATTATATCCTGCATACACCTATGCACGAATTTATAAAAAAGGTGATGAATTAAAACGACACAAAGATAGATTTAGTTGTGAGATATCTACAACTATGAATCTTGGTGGTGATGACTGGCCAATATACCTAGAACCATCTGGAGAAGTTGGTAAAAAAGGTATTAGAGTAGATTTAAAAGCAGGAGATATGTTGGTTTATTCTGGTTGTGAGCTAGAGCATTGGAGAGAAAAATTCAAAGGCAAAGAATGCGTACAAGTTTTTCTGCATTATAATAATCGTAAAACTCCAGGAGCAAAAGATAATATGTTTGACAAGCGTCCACATTTAGGTCTTCCTTCTTGGTTTAAACGATGATATAATTCTTAGATGGGGGCTGTGTCACCACCACATACCACACAGTCCCCTTTTAAGGAAATTTATGAGTTTAGGATTTGACGCAATATCAGCATTACCATTTGCTACATCAGGACCCGATTCAGATGTAAATGTATCGGTAACAGGTAATCAGGTAACTATTAGTATTGGCAGCGCTGGAGTTATTGCAGATTCTGTTACAGAAAATTTAACACCAAGTCAGGTAACTTTAGGTCTCGGAACTTTAAGTATTAGAACAGATGTAGATCACACTGTTACAGGCTCACAAGTAACTTTAAATATAGGTAATTTTACCATTAGCACAGATGTTGATGTTTTACCATCAGGTGTTGACTTGACCTTNGCTACAGGTAATGTTACAATAACTGCTGACGCAAATATAAGTCCTACAGGTTCTCAGTTAACATTAGATACAGTAGAGCCAGGAGTTATTACGTGGAACGATATAGTACCAGGAGCAACAATGGTTTGGACACCAATAAAACCTTATTAATATGGCATCAACTTATTCAACAGATTTATCATTAGAACTCGTAGCAACAGGTGAAAAAGCTGGTCTATGGGGAACAATTACAAATACTAATTTACAATTATTACAAACAGCAGCTTCAGGTTATGTAGAAGTAACTTTAAGTTCTGGTAATGTAGATTTAAGTTTAGCCGATGGAGATGCAACTGCGAATGGTAAAAATCTTTATATAAAAGTTACAGGAACTTTATCTGGTAATGCAAGTTTAACAATGCCTGCAACTACATCTGGTGGTAATGCTAATAGAGTATTTTTTGTAGAAGATGGTACGACTAGAGGTGGAGCTGGTGACAGTTACACAGTTACTTTATTAACCACTGGTCAAAGTGCATCTACACAAGTACCTCTTCCAGAGGGTGCAACAGTTTTAGTTTATTCTAGAGGTAGCGTTCCAGCTACAACTTTAGGTATGATGGAAAAAGGATTTACTACAGTAACTGCAGCAAGTAAAACTACATATACAGCAGTGCCTGGTGATCAAATAGGTGTGGACACAGTTGCAAATATTGTAACAATTACTTTACCTGCGGGAGCAGTCGGGGATGAAATAGTTATTATGGATGTATCAGCATCAAATGGTTTTGGAACTAACAAATGTACTGTAACACCAAACGGATCAGATAAAATTCAAGGAACAGCTGCTTCAGTGGATCTTACAACTAACAATCAATCAGTCACACTTTTCTACACTGGTTCTAATAAGGGCTGGCAATTTAAAACTAATACAGCATAGGAGCTAAATAGATGGCTCTCACTCAAATCAAATTCGCACCTGGAGTTGATAAACAAGATACTAGCGTCGGCGCTATTGGTCGTTGGGTTGATTCAGATAATGTTAGGTGGAGATATGGATTGCCAGAAAAAGTGGGTGGTTGGCAATCTTTACTTACAGATTCAATGGTTGGTGTTGCTAGAAAACAACATGCTTTTGTTGATACAGAGGGTAATAGATACATTGGAATCGGCACAGATAAATTTTTACTTTTATTTTTTGAAGGACAATTATTTGATATTACTCCTTTAGCTGCTACAATTTCGTCGGCTACATTTACTTTTAATGGCACAACCACAGTTACTATTACTACTTCTTCTGCTCACAATTTAGAGGAAGGAGACATTGTTCTTTTTGATAGTGTTACATTACCAGGTGGAACAGGATTAAATGCCTCTGATTTTGAAGATAAATTATTTCAAGTTATAACAACTCCTACAGCAAATACTTTTACTATAACTTTTACAAGCGCAGGTTCAGCTGCATCAGGTGGTAGTGTAGATATAAAACCTTATGAAAGAATAGGTCCAGCTGCTCAAACTTATGGTTATGGTTTTGGTATCAGTCAGTATGGTGGAACTGTTCAAGGAGCACAAACAACCACTCTTAACGGAGCGTTGCTTGCAGACACAGCTGGTACAGGTGGATCGGGGACAGCAATAACTTTAGCATCAACAACTGGTTTTCCAACAGGTGGTGGAACAATTGCAGTAGGAACAGAATTAATAACTTATACAGGTGTAAGTTCAAATGATTTAACAGGTATAACTAGAGGAACAAATGGAACTGCAGTTTCAGGAACAACAGGACAAGCTCACAGTAATGGTGCAACGGTTACAAATGCTTCAGAATTTAGTGGTTGGGGTGATGCAGTTGATGCAGGTACAATTACACTAGAACCAGGACTTTGGTCTTTAAGTAACTTTGGTCAAGTATTGGTTGCAACAATTGCAAATGGTAAAACATTTACATGGAACGCTGGTGATGCAGCAAGACTAAGTGTAAGAGCTTCTACATCTACTTCTGGTTTTGCAACAACAAATAATCCAACTGCAACTAGATCAACTCTTATATCACCAACAACTAGACACTTAATTCATTTTGGAACCGAAACAACTATTGGTTCGGCTGCCACACAAGATGATATGTTTATTAGATTTTCTGAACAAGAAGATATTAATGACTATTCAATTTTAGCAACAAACACGGCAGGTTCTCAAAGATTGCAAGATGGTACAAAAATAATGGGTGCGTTAGTTGCAAAAGAAAATATTCTAGTATGGACAGACAATGCATTATATACAATGAAATTTGTTGGTGCACCTTTTACATTTGGTTTTGAACAAGTAGGTACGAACTGTGGATTGATCGGTAAGAATGCAGCCATTGAAATTGATGGTGTTGCTTATTGGATGGGAACTAATGGTTTCTTCTCGTTTGATGGTACAGTAAATACATTACCATGTTCCGTTGAAGATTATGTCTATGATGATATTGATACTACAAAAGGACAACAAGTTTGTGCAGGTATCAATAATTTGTTTACAGAAGTTACGTGGTGGTATCCTACATCGGGATCTGCTTTTAATAATAGATATGTAGTTTATAATTATGGTGTAACTAATAATCCTTTACCAATGGGTAATTGGTATACTGGTGTTAACACTAATTCTATTAGAACAACGTGGATTGATTCATTAGTATATCCTAAACCCTATGCTACAGCTTATAGTAGTTCAGGCACAGGAACTTTTCCTAGTGTTATTGGTGAAACAGGATTAGGTAATAGTGTATTATTTGAACATGAAACGGGGACCGATCAAGTAAATCCAGATGGTAGTGTTACCACACTTACATCTTTTGTGCAGTCATATGACTTTTCATTACAGACCGATCAAGGTTCAGCTGAATACTTTTTAGCCATGAGAAGATTTTTACCTAATTTTAAAATATTACAAGGTAATGCTAATGTTACACTTTCAGTTGCAGATTTTCCAGCTAGTCCAAATACTGCAACTACATTAAGTCCTTTTGTAATAGATTCTAGCACAACTAAAATTGATACAAGAGCTAGAGGAAGATACGCAGCTTTAAAAATAGAAAACACAGGTGCAGCAGAATCGTGGAGATTTGGAACTTTTCAAGCTGACTTACAACCAGATGGGAGACGATAATGACAAAAGTAGTAGTAAGATTACCAGAACCTAAAAAAGAATACAGTGAAGATAATCAAAGACAAATAAACAGAGCGTTGTCTGCAATCATAGAACAATTAAACTCAACATATTTAACACAACAAAAAGAAGACCAAGAACGATTTACTTGGTTAGGATTAGGTTAATGGCAAATATATACAGAAATCAAAAAACAAGTTTAACAAACACAGACTTAACAACTTTATATACTGTGCCATCAAATTCACGTGCAATTGTTAAATCTATTTTGGTAGCAGAAGATGCATCAGGATCAGCAACTGTTAAAGTAACTTTAGTAAATGCATCAAGCACTATTTTTGTAATAGATAATTTAGTAAGTTTATCTGCTAATGAAAACAAACAAGTTATATCAGAACCTTTAATTATGGAAGAAAGTGAAATATTAAAGGTACAAGCAGCGAGTGGAGCTGTTGATGTAATAGCATCAGTATTAGAAATTAACAGGGAGGATAAATAATGCCGTTTATTGAAACAGAAGCTTCTGTTAGGTATGAGACTATTAATGGTAAAAGAGTGCCAGTAATTACACCTAAAACAGAGGTTACATTAACTAACACAGTTACAGGTCAAGAGTATATGTCCGATGCAGAAGCAATGGCCGATGTGCAAAATCCAAGCACAGAGACTAAATCTGAACATATACGAAGAGACGTAAATGTTACTGTGGAAGAGATAAAGATAGGCGCTGGCTTTAATATCAGCGATTGACGAATATGGAAAAACCTAGTAAATTGCAAGATACTCGCCTATTTACAAGCTTTGCGGACTTGCTATCATTAATACTACAAGGAAAAATATGCCATTAAAAAGACTATTTAAGAGTGCTAGAAAACGTGTAAAGAAGTTAATACCAAAAGAGATTAGACCTTTTGTACCTTACATTGCAGCAGCAATGGGGCCAGCTGGTTTAGCGTCTTCTGGTATATTTTCTAATCCCGCAGTAACAAAAGCATTGATAGCTGGTGGTACAAGATTTGCTACAGATGATGAGGCAGATATAAAAGATATTGGTATTACGGCGGCATTAGCCGCAGCTCCAACGGCATTAGATCAATTTGCAGGACCTACAGGACCTGATCCTAATACTTTGGGAGGAATGTTAAGAAAAGGTGCAAGAACTGTTGCTCAAACAGCAAAAGATAAACCTTTAACCACAATGGGTATTCAAGCAGGAACTGATGCAGCTATTAAACAAATAGAACTAGATCAAGAGGCATTAGAAAAATACGAAGCAGATCTATTATCTAGAGGTATTAAAAATAAAGCTGCAAGAAGAAATGCAATCTTTAATGTATTTGTAAATGCAGGTTATACAGATGATGAAGTTAATAGTATGTTAGATTCATATGGTTATGCAGTTGGTGGTAAAGTTAAAAAGAAAGAAACTCCTTCAGCTGGTATTATGACTATAGAGACAGATGCAAAAGTAAATGACGATGATGATGAAATGTCTATGGAAGAATTTATAGAAATGATGAAAGGTGGAGATGACGACGAAGTATCCATTGATGACAGTTTATCTTATGCACAACAAGGTCTAGGTATGTTACAGGGAGATGTTAAGCCAATGCCGATGATGAGATTCGCGGACGGTGGATTTGGTGGTATTGAAGAAGCTGTTGAAAGTATAGAAGAAAAGCCAAAAGAATTTTTAGTAGATAAGTTAAAGGTAACACAAAAACCAGGTCAGTCAGAAATGAGAGCTATTATAGAAGCCATGTATAATGACATCGATGGTGTAATGCCTGAAGACAGAAAAAGAGAATTTTATGAACTATATGCTCCACAAATGTATATGAGTGGAGAGATGGAAAAACCAGAATTTGAGTTTATACAAACAGAGATATTAGATAAAGAAGTACCTAAAATGAAAAAAGGTGGAGGTGTTGATACTGGAAAAGAGGGTGAAAAAAGAAGTAAACTTCTTACTATGTTAGGTAGATACACTGCAAAAACAAGAGGTGCAAAAAGATCTAGTAAAGCAGAAGGTGGTATAATGGATCTTAATGGTAAAGAAATGGATTTAAGAAAAGGTGGCTTTGTGCCAATAGGTAAAAAAGAAAGAGCAGACGATGTACCTGCAAGACTTTCTAAAAACGAATTTGTAATGACAGCAGACGCTGTTAGAGCAGCAGGTGGTGGCAGTGTTAATAAAGGAGCAAAAAGAATGTATAATCTAATGAATAGTCTGGAGGCTAGAGTATAATGGCAATAACAGAAACTAGGCAGTATCGAGAACCATTTGTAGAAGCAGCCGGTCTAGGCGTAACTAACGAAGGTTTAAGATTACTTAAACAAACATTACCTACTGCAACATACACAGGTTCACAATTCGTTGCTGGTCAATCACAATTAGAAAAAGACGCTGCAAAAGCTGCAGCCGATCTTGGTCAACTTACCGGTACAGGTGTAGGAACAGCCCAACAAGCAGGTTCTATTGCATCTTATATGTCTCCTTATCAGGAGCAAGTAATCGATGCTTCTTTAGCTGCATTAGATAGAGAACAAGCAAAAGGTTTAGGTGCATTAAGAAATAGAGCAGTGCAAGCAGGAGCTTTTGGTAGTGGTAGAGAAGCTGCATTAATGGGTGAGTATCAAGCATCCGCTGATGTTGCAAGAGCAGTTCAAGAAGCACAATTAAGACAACAAGGATTTGCAGATGCAGTTGCAAGAAGACAAGCAGACTTACAAGCTCAACAAGGTTTAGGTACGTATCAAACACAATTAGGTAGTGCAGAAAGACAATTAACACAAGCTGATTTAGCAGCTCAACAAGAAGCAGCTAGAGAGGCAGCGTTTGCAGACTACACTAGACTAGGATTAATTGGTCCACAATTAGCTTCTGTTATCGGTGGATTCCCAGCTGCAACACAAGTTCAATCAACTCCTCCTCCAAGCACAACGCAACAATTACTAGGATTAGGTATTGGTGCCGCAGGATTAGGTGGAGCTATTAAAGGTTTATTCTAATGAGCAGAATTTTAAGACGGCCTATGTTCAGAGGTGGCCCAGTCTCTAGTTACGGAACGGGGATCGCTACAGGTTTAGGATATAATGATGGTGGCAGAGTAGGTTATTCAACAGCCGGTAAAGTAAAAAGTTATGATCAAACAATAAAAGACGAACAAAGAAAGCGAGAAATATTAAGTAAAGGTTTTAAAACAGAAGAAGATTTTGCAAAAGAATATGACAAGTTTCTTGAAGCAAATGAGCCTACAATTTTATATGGAATAGATGAAATGGGTCCAGGTACTTTTCTTGAAAAAGAAGAAGAAAGATTTAAAGTGATAAGTAGTCCTGAAGCTAAAAAAGCATATGTATCTGAAAAACTTGCCGAACAAAATAAAGTTGTAAAAGAAGCAGAGGGTCTAGGTGTAGATTCATCTTTATTACCAAAGACTGAAAAGAAAACCGAAACAGGTGAAACAGATACAGGCACAGGCACAGGAGCTGGTGCAGGTGGAGACGGCACAGGTCTAAATAACTTTCAAGAAAAATCTGACAAACAAGTTATGCAAGAATATATGGATATGTTTAAAGAAAGTCTTGGTGCAGATAAAGATGAACTTAACAGACAAAGATTTTTAGAGATTGCTAAATTTGGTGCTAACTTATTAGCGCAACCAGGTGGTCAAACTTTAGGTGAAGCTGTTGGTAAAGCAGGTGCACCAGCATTAGAAGGATTCTCTCAAATAGAAGCAGCTGAAAGAGCAGCAGACAGACAAGCTAAAACATTAGGATTCCAAGCAGCTTTAAAACAATTAGAACCAGGAACATTAGAAAAAAATGCTAAAGCATTAGCTAAACTTGCAAATATATCTGTGTCAGAAGCAGCGGATAGAATATCAAAAAATGCATCGTCAGGAAATGTTAGAAATCAATCAATAAAATTAATTATGGATAGTTTAGAAACTAGCCCAGGCACAGCATATGCTGTTAGTGAAATAATGATAGACAATGATATTAGTAGAAGTAATGTTTTAAAACACCCAGACCCAACTAAAACAACAGGTGATGAAGTAGTAGGCAAATACTATTACTTTGAAAAAGCAGGACCTGAAGGTGAAGTAATGGGTAAATGGGACGGAGAGAAATTTATATTACCAGGTGAAAAAGGATTTAAGTAAAGGAGGATAAATGCCGATTACTCCATTAAGTCTAGAGGAATCAAAAAAGAAAGAAAAAGAAGAAGAAGTTGGTTTTTTTGAATCAGCTCTTGCTGGTGTTGTAACTGGTCTTTGGAACATACCAAAAGGTTTTGTATCTTTAGGAGCAGAGATATTTGATTTAGTAGGAGATACTAATACTGCTAAAGGTGTGGAACAATGGTTTGATGATGTCAATCCTTTTGACGATGAAGCCGAAGCGAGAACCGTTGGTAAGATTACTCAAGCATTAACACAGATAGGTATACCTGCAGTTCAAGGTTATAAAATAGGAGCATCTTTAGCTTCAAGGGCACTGCAAGCTAAAAAAGCTAGCAAGTACATGAGTATGAGTAAGATAGGTTCTAAAATTATGACACCTACAGCAGGGGGTGTAGTTGGTGGTGGTATTGGTGAAGCGTTGGTTGCAGATGAAGATATTGGTACATTTGCAGATATGGCTAGAGGCACATCTCTTGAACCCTTTGCAGTCACGATGATGGATAAAAGTGAAGATAAAGAAGGAAGAGAAGAAGCTTTTAGAAGATTAAAAAATAGAATTAAGTTTGGTACAGAAGGTGCATTATTTAATTTAGGTATTATAGGTGCAGGTAAAGGTATTAAAGCATTAAGAGGTTCGGGTGATAAAGTATTAGATGAGTATTCTTCTAATTCAATTAAAAGAAATTTTGAAACATTTGGTGAGTTTGGTTTTTCTCCTGCAGGAACAGGACCACGAAGTACTTTTGAAACAAAAGAATATTTCGAAGGTATGAAAAAAGCAGCTAATCGAGCAGCCGCCGAAGAAGTAAAAAATTTAGATAACTCTCTTAAAAGTTTAGGTGATAATTTTTATGAAGAATATTTAAATGCTAGAAAAACATCTAAAGAAACAAGAACCGGTAAAGAAATATTTATGGAAGATTTACAAGAAGTTGTAAGTCCAACAAGTAAAAACTCACAAAGATTATTAGATCCAAAAGCAAAAGCTAGAGCAATTGATGAATTAAATGCTTTAAAAGAATTTAAACCTTTACAAGAAGAGTTAGTAAATTTAGGAAGAGAAATGGACATCAAAGGCATGTCTGATGATGTTGTAAATCAAAGACTATTAGAAATTAATGAAAAAATAGAACTTTTAAAAAGTAAATACCCAAAAGTTTCTAACCTAGAGGAGTTAGCTGCAAGAGTTAGAGATCAAGGCGTATTTACTCCTAAAGATTACATAGAATCTGATTTTTTAAAAGACATATTAGAAAGAGTAAAAAAGGTAGGAGGAGATAGTAACAAACTTAAAGATTCAATTATCAATGCAAGACTATCAATTGATAATATGTCTAGTAAATTGTATCTACAAAATTTAGACGGTGAGACTGCAAAAGGAATTGCAGATAACTTTGGAAGATATACTAATAAACTTTATTTAAAATATGAAACAAAAGGACTAGCAGGTTTTGGTAATTACAAACCTGTAGAAGAAGTTATTGAACGAAGTAAAGAAAAATATGTTCAGTTTAGAATTGAAGAATTACAAAGAGCAGGGAGACCCATTGATTCAGATACAATATTAAAAGAGGCAGATGATGAAGTTAGAAGATTTGCAGAAAAAGTGGCTAATGATGAAGTTACTCCGTATGATTTAGGTAATGCAAATGTGAGTAAAACAGATTTAAAAAATGTAAAAATAGATAATGATATTTTAAAACAACAAAAATTAAATGCATGGCAACAAGAACTATTTGGTGTAATTAAAGATCCTTCTTATACTTTTTTTGCAACTGTGGGTAAACAGGCTAATTTAAATTTTACATTAGATTATCTAGATCGTGTGGCTAAACTGGGATCTGGTCCTAATGGTTTTGTATCTTCTGTAGATGAGCTAGAAGATCAAATATTAAAAACAAGGTTTGGTAAAAGCAGAGAAGCAGCTATTGCAGAAAGAGAACAATTAATAGCTTTAGGTAAAAAAGGTGAAGCACAATTAGCAACTTTAAATGAACAGTTAGCTAAAGCAAACAATGAAGCTATGGCTGAGTTATCTAATCCTAACAAATGGAAAAAGTATGTAAACAGCACTAACGTGCCAACTCCATTAGATGGTAAATATTTAAAAGCACCAACTTACGATCAAGTATTTGATGTAACAAGTGATTGGTTAAATAAAAGTAGTGTTGGAACTTTTTATAAATATGCAGTGCTTACACCAAAAGCAGGATCTCAAATTGCAAAAACAATTCTATCACCACTAACACACGTCAGAAACTTATTAAGCGCAGGAGCGTTCGTGGCTGCAAACGGTGCAGCGTTTCCAAATTATGGTGATATTAAACAATTACTGCCTGCATCTTTAGGTGGAGAAGGAGTAATTAAACAAGCATATAATCTTACAGGTAAAAGAATATTTGGTACTTTAAATAAAGAAGAAGTAGAGTTAACACAAAGATTATTAAAAGTAGGAGTAGTTGATTCTGCAGTTCAGCCTGGAGAAACAAAAAGACTAATTGGTGACATTCTTACAGATCCAGCTGCCGTTGAAAGAGGATTGTATGACAGACTTCCAAAAGAAGTAGCAAGTAAAAGCAAACGAGGTTTACTAAAAACTTTTGCTAAACTACAAGATGCGTATGTAGCTGAAGATGATTTTTGGAAAATTATTAATTGGAGTTTAGAATGGAATAGATATTCTGGTATTGCTAAAAATTTAGGATTAAATCAAGATAATATATTAAAAGTTTTAGATAGTGATGAAGCAGCTATAAAAGAATTAGGTGAAAACGGAGCGAGAATAGCAGACTACTTTAGAAAAAGAGCACCAAGAATAGATTACATAAAAAGTGGTAAAAGCAATGAAGAAGTGTATCGTAACTTTTTAGATGAAGTAGCAGGTAACTTAACTAGAAACCAAGTGCCTAACTATGCATATATTGGTAGAACAGGAAGAGCATTAAGACAAACACCTTTTGGTAATTTCATAGCCTTTCCATTAGAAATAATGAGAACAGGTCATAACATTTTTCAACAGTCTATTGATGAAATTACAAGTGGTATTCCAGAACTAGTAGGTCTTGGATACAAGAGATTGTTTAGTTTTGGAGCAACAGTCGGTGGTGTACCATATGGATTAGTTGAAATGTTCAAAGCTAAAAACGATGTAACCGATCAGGAGATGGATGCATTAAGAAAATTTGTACCTGAATGGTCAGAAAACTCTACATTAATACCTACAGGCAGAGATGAAAACGGTAATTTAAAATATATAGATTTTAGTTATGCAAATGCATACGACACATTAATAAGACCTTTTAATGCAATTGTTAATCAACTAGGTGAAGGAGATCTTAATAGAGAATCCTTAATGGATTCACTTGGTCAAGGTATGATTGAAAGTAGTGCAGAACTTTTAAAACCATATGCTACAGAATCTATTTTTACAGAAGCTTTAATTGATTCTACATTTAGAAGAGGTTACGGCAGAGGTGGTAGAAGAATATGGAGTGAAGAAGACGAGACTATGGTTAAGATAGGTAAAGGTATGTTACATGTTGGTAAGTCTTTAACACCTGGTTCTATTTCACAAATGAAAAGATTAGGTCAAGCTGCAACCGGCACAGCTGATAAATATGGTAACTTATATAATTTATCAGATGAACTTCCAGGTCTATGGGGTGGTCGAGAAATAGTAGCAGATCCTGCAAGAGCATTAACATACATGACAACTCGATTTGGGTCTGATTTAAAAAAAGATAACGCTTTATTTATTGCACCTTTGTTAAGAGGTGGAAGAGTTAGTTCGGAAGATATTTTAGATAGATATAAATATGCAGAATCTAGAAAATTTAACACTATGAAAGAAATGTATGCAAATATTAAAGCAGCTAGAACTTTAGGTGTACCAGAATATAAAATAAGAAATACAGTTTCTAGAAGAGGTATTAATAAAGATACTTTAGATAATTTATTTCAAGGTGTTTTTACACCATCAAGACCAAACAAATTTTTTATCAATAGAATCTCAGAAATAAACAGAGATTTAAATAATAAAGAAGGTGTAGATTTACCTAATCCTTACTTTCAAGCGTTGCCAGAAATTAACGATTTAATAAATGGTAATAGAAGAATTAGTTTAGATGATGGAAATGTATCCTTTTACAGACAAATAAGTGAAGAACCACAAGCTTTAACTCCTCTTCAACCCGTAGAATTACCACCAGCTAATGCTTTTGCAGCTGGAGTAACACCACAATTAAATAATCCACCTATTATAAATCAACAAGCAGCGGTTCAAGATAGAGGTAGAGATTTATTTGACAATAGTATAACATTCGGCACAACAAGAAGTTAATATGGCAATAGAACCTAAAACAACAAGAGAACACATTTTATCTTTATACGGACACATATCAGGTGTCAAAAAAAACTTAAAACACGTTCACGAAGATGTAGAAAATTTGGGCGGTAAGATAGATAAAATCTATTGGGTTCTTTTGACTGTCGCGGGAACTGCAGTACTCTTCGTGTTAGAGAGGATGTTTACATGAAATTAAGTTCTAACTTTAGTTTAAGAGAGCTTACTAAATCACAGACCGCGGAGCGTAAAGGCATTGATAATACACCAACAGAAGAACATATAGAAAATTTAAAATTATTGTGTGAGAATATTTTACAACCAACTCGTGATGAGTGGGGCGTTGTAAGCGTATCATCGGGCTATCGCTCACAAGCGTTGTGTCAAGCAATCGGGAGCGTAAGCACCAGTCAACATGCACGTGGCCAAGCGGCAGACTTCGAATGTCATACAGTAGATAACAAAGAATTATTTGATTGGGTTACTAACAACCTGGACTATGACCAAGCAATTTTAGAATTCTACACTGGCACGCCAGAGAGTGGATGGTTGCACGTATCTTATAATAAAGATGGTAATCGTAAACAAAAGTTACGAGCATTTCGTAACGATGCTGGCAAAACTCAATACGAAGAAATTTAATTACAAATACAACCAAAGAAATATCCACTGCCATCATTCATAACGTGATAATTAAATGGTGCATCGTGGTACGTGGTTAATTTTAATCTTAAAATATCACATAAATCAAAACAATTTACATTAGAAAATAATGCAAGATCAGCTAACATAGCTTTGGTCACAGGCACTAAACTATATAAACCATCATTAAGAATAATTAAATCCATTAAAACAATACAGGTTCTAATACAAAGTCAAAAGATAAAATTCTTTTTTTAAAATTAATTTTATTGGGTTCTGTATAATGCCATAGATGTTGAGGCACTATCATCATATCACCCTCCTTAATAAAAGGAGTATATAAAACACTTTTATCATTTTGATCATTCCAAGGTTGAATGTAGGTTGTTCTAGGTGAATCTGGTTTCATATCCAAATAAAGTATTCCACAATACCCCGTTGAACTATGATTGTGAGGAACATGATAATTATTTTTTTCATAAACTACGGACCACGTTCTTTGTAATAATATTTTAGAATTAAATTTTGCTCTTATTAAACTAAATTCATCTTTAAATATTTCTCTAAATTCTGAATTAATACTACATTTATTTCTATTACTTTTAAAATTAGGAAAAGGCATCTCTGGATATCTAGATAATGCCTTTTCTAATTTTTTCTTTTTCTTTTTAAAATTTATGCATTCAATTTTAAAAAATTCTATTTTAAATACAGGCTCTATTTCATATTTTATATCCATTCTCTTAACTCCTCTCCCATTATTTCTGTTGCAATATCAATCTTTTTGCGCAAAGCTCTTTTAATCTTTTCATCAACAGTTTTTGGTGCTACAAGATCAACATATGTTACCGACTTCTTTTGACCTATTCTGTGTGCTCTGTCTTCTGACTGCAGTCTTTTTTCTAAATCATATCCATTAGAATAATATATTACTGTATTAGCTGCAGTAAGTGTAATTCCATATCCACCGGTCTGTGGATTACCTACAAAAAAACGTGCATCTGATTTAGGATCTTGAAATTTTTCAATAGCTGTTTGCCTTTTATCTGAAGCGACAGCTCCATAGTATTGAACTACAGAGTGCTCTCCATATTTCTTTTTTATACTAGAAACAATATGTTCTATGTCATAGATGTAATTAGCCCAAATAATTACTTTACCTTCTACTTCATCAAGCACATCTAATAACTCGTCTAATCTATTGTTTTTTATTTCTGTAATGGTGCCGTCATCACTTTTTAAATGACCACAAGTAATTTGGTGTAATCTCATCATTTGAGTTAGAATGTGTGGAGCTGTAGCAATTTTACCTTTTAGTGAAGCGAGCGCCGCGGATTTCATAGTAGAGTATGCTTTGCTTTGTTCTTCAGTAAGTTCTACTTGTCTTTCTATGTATATTTTTTCTGGTAGATCTAAACAATTTTCTTTTAAAACTCTGTCAGAAAACGCTTTTAGTATTCTAGATAACTCGTCCAATCTTTTATAACCACCTACAATTTGCACTCTACGACCACCAAAGTTTCTATCTAACATAGTAGCGTATCTATTTCTAAAAGTATAATAAGATGTAAAACCAAGCAGGTGTTCATTTAAAAATGCACATTGAGTATATAAATCTAGTGGTGATTTAGTAACAGGAGATCCTGTAAGTATTCTTCTGTAGTTAGCAAGTTTACTTAAAGCAAGAATAGATTTAGTTCTTTTTGCAGTTGGTGTTTTGATTGATGTAGATTCATCTACAGCCATCATAGTTCTATGAGTTCTTAAAAATCTACCTGCAAAATCTAAACCTTTCTTTGTGCTAAAAGCCTCAACATTCATTATTAAGATATGTAAATCATATCCTGTTTCAAATAACGAATCATATTCTTTTTGTTTTGACTTCGAAGTTGAGGCTGTCCATAATACCATTTTAGGTTGTATATGACTAGCTAAATGATTTGGTATTTCTTGTGATAACCAGTTTCTATAAACACCTTTTGGTGCTATAATCAATGCCCCATTTATTTTGCCTTTGTCATAAAGCATAGCAATATTATCAACTAATACTTTAGACTTACCAGTTCCCATTTCCATAAAATAGGCAAATTCTTGTCTATCCCATGACTTTTCTAATGCAGCTAATTGGTGTGCATATGGTTTTGTTTTAAATTTATAGTTCATAATTTTTTCTTCTTTCTATTGACATTGATATAATAATCTATATATCTTTGTCAACTAGAATAATAGAATGAAGAATAAAATTTTTGAATTATACAAACCTAACTCATTGCGAGAGTTTTTAGATTTTTATAAAAACAATCCTGATGAAAATTTTGTTTATGTTTTACAACATCCACCAGCTAACATTAATATATTGGGTGCATCTGACTTTGGATACCTAGTAATTTGTTTGCCTAATTATGGTCCAGATTCTCAAATAATATTTTCATCAAGTCCTTTTGTTTTTAAAATGCAAAAAAATTTAAGAGACTTTAGAAAACAAGATTATGTATTGCTCACAGGAGATCCAGCTATTATTGGTATTTCTTGTGCAATCGTTTGTGATAAGACAAACGGAAAATTTAATCTCTTGAAATGGGATCGACGAGAGGCTAAATATTATCCAATAAATTTCGATCTCTATCAGAAAGGATAACAATGAGTAAAGAAAAAGTAAAAACGTTCACAGGTAGTGGAACATTTAATATTGCTGAAGAGATGGTAAAAGATTCTAAAGATCTTTTAGATTCAGTAGAAGTAACTACCATAGCTGCAGAATGTCAAAAGTTAAAAGAAAAAGAAGACGAGATTGCAGCTCTAGAAGATAAACTTAAAACTAAAAAACAAGAGGCGGATGATATTAGTTCTAGAGTTATACCAGAACTATTAGCAGAACAGAACTTAACTGAAATTAAGTTAGGTGATGGATCTGCAGTATCAGTAAAAAAAGAATTTAGGTGCACTCTTCCCAAAGACGAGGCGAAGAGAGAGCAGGCCTATCAATGGCTTCGTGACAACAAGTTAGAGGACATTATTAAAAACAATGTCTTTGTAACTTTTGGTCGTGGAGAAGATGACAAGGCTCAATCTTTGATTGACCTTGCGGCAGAAAATGGGTTTGAACCACAACAGAAATCTGATGTGGCCTGGGCTACATTGACTGCCCTTTTCAAGGAGCGTGTCGAGGCCGGTCTCGACATGCCTTCTGATGTCTTTAATACATGGATTAAAGACAAAACTAAAATAAGCCGGAAAAAATAATGGAGGAAAATAATGGCTAATGAAGTAATGGCTAAAAAAGATACTGGGTCAATTGCCTTGTTTGGTAATGACGCAGCCAAAGGTTTCGAGAACATGACGCAAGAAGATATGGCGTTGCCGTTCGTAAGAATCCTTGGACAATTATCACCACAGGTAACTGATGGTGATGCAAAGTTTATAGAGGGTGCCAAACCTGGTATGATCTATAATACTGTTACCAGCGAACTATACGATGGTAAGAAAGGTATCAAGGTTATTCCTTGTTACTACAAGAAAGATTATCCAGAGTGGTCGGATAGAGGGGATGGGCCTGGTGCTCCTGTGGCTATCCACTTACCGAACAGTCCGATAATCACAACAGGTAAGAGAGATGGCTCAAAGATTAGATTACCAAATGGTAACTATCTTGAAGAGACTGCATCTTACTATGTAATGGTTGAAACAAAGACAGGTGGATTTACACCAGCTTTGATAACCATGAAATCAACACAACTAAATGTCAGTAAAAAATGGAATTCTATGATGAAAACCATACAAATACCTGACGGAAAAGGTGGCTTCGTGATACCACCTATGCATGGGGTTGTGTACAATTTATCATCTACACTACAAAAGAACGATAAAGGTTCTTGGTATGGATGGGTTGTTACACAAGACAGAATATTAGGACAATCAGATAAGGCTTTGTATTTAAGTGCAAAGGATTTTTCTGGGAATGTCTCTAAAGGTAACGTGCAGACAAAAGCAGATGTGGAAGAGAAAGTATCGGATTCAACTCCATACTAATCAAAATAGAGGGGGATTGCAGAATCCCCCTTTACAAATAATTTAGAAATGATAGTGAAAAAAGATAAATTCAAAAATATATTTAGTGGACTTACTATAGCATATGGACAATATCAACCTGGAGAACGTGGCGAAAACGGAAAGCAACAAGGCAAAGCTTTTATTGTTCGTAAACCAGTCACCGACGAACTTTGGGAAAACCATCTCACAGGAAAAGGTCCAGCCTTGGGAATCATCCCTATTACGGAAAACAATACTTGTAGGTGGGGGTGTATTGATATTGACGAATATAACTTTGATCATACTAGCCTCATTAAAAGTATTAGGTCTAATAATTTTCCATTAATAGTCTGCCGATCTAAATCTGGTGGAGCACACGTCTTTTTATTTACTAAAGAAAATATTCCTGCATCTTTGATGCAATCTAAACTAAAACAATTTGCAAAAGTTTTAGGTTACGAAGGTTCAGAAATATTTCCTAAACAAACAGAAATACTAGTGGATCGTGGGGACACTGGTAACTTCTTAAATTTACCCTACCACAATGAAATGAAAGGACTGCGTTATGCTATCGACGATAATGGCTCCGGTTGTACACTTGAGGAATTTTATCAGCTCTATGATGTTTACAGCTGCACGAAAGAAACCATTGAAAAAATTAAGACGGAAGAAAAAAAGATAGAAGAAGCTTTTCCTAGTGGTCCTCCTTGTTTAAATAAACTTGCAACAACAGGTTTTGGGGAGGGCTCAAGGAACAACGCATTGTTTAATATCGCAGTTTACTACAAACAAGCTGCACCAGATATTTGGGAAGATGAAATTGTAAAAGCAAATCATAAATATATGGAACCACCATTAAGCAATAGTGAGGTTCAACAATTAATTAAATCTGTAAATAGAAAAGGTTATGATAAATATAGATGCAAAGACGCACCAATCAATGCAGTCTGTCAATCTGGTTTATGTAGAACAAAAAGATTTGGTGTAGGATTTGGTGAAGAAGAGATGCCTTTGTTGGGTAACTTAACTAAATACAAATCAAATCCGCCACAATGGTTTTTAGATGTAAGTGGAACGCGGATCGAATTAAAATCAGAACAACTTTACAGTCCACCATTATTTGCACTAGCGTGTTTAGATCAAGCTAATTTAGTTGTGCCTGTACCAAAACCAAAAGATTGGAAACAATATTTTTTAAAACCGATGATGACAAACTTACAAGAAGTAGAACCATTAGAATCATTAGATCCTATAAATGAGCTTACAGGATTACTACAAGATTGGACAACTAATAGACAAGCTGCAAGAACTTTAGATGATATATTTAACAAGCTACCATACACAGATGACAAAAGAGAATTTACATATTTTAGAATGGAAGACTTCTATAACTTCTGTAAGAAAAATCATTGGGATATGGATAAAATAAAAACAGGAAACTTAATTAAAAGATTAGAAAATATATTTGTAGAAGAGACTAGAATGACAATTAAAAAACAACAACCAAGACTTATTAAGATTAAAACTATGAAAAAAATAGAAGCTAGTTTATCTAAAGTCGCCTACCAACAGGATAACTTCTAATGAAAGATGATCAACTAAAACTATTTATGGAAGAAGAAAACATTTTTAAAAATGTGCAAACTAATACTAAACCTATTGATGTTGCAGAAATAATTCCAAATCATAACATAATTAAAAATCAATATTTTATTTACCCCACAGAAGGTAGACATCCTTTTTATGGTTATCATAAAAGATTAAACACAATAGATTTTCCTTATATTTTAAATACAAATTATAGAGACAAAGGTGTTGCAGAACACCATCATGTAGTTATCAGAGATACCATTGAGTATCCTTATGTAATGTTAAGAACAAGTGATACCACCAAAAGAGGTGGTGCTAAAACTTGTAGTATTTGTATACATAAATTAGCAGCTAGAGCTTTTTTAAATCCAGGTAATTTAGATCCTTATGATTATGATGTAACTGTGGTTGATCACAAAGATAGTAAACCATGGAACTATAGACTTAATAACTTAAGATTTGTAACTAGATCAGAAAATTCTAAAGGTGCGAGAGCGAGAAGTAAAAAAGAAATTTTTCAAGTCGGACTTTTAAAAGGGTTGTTTTAATGAAGTATTCTAAAGATGTTGGTATCAACTGGCATTTGAGGTTTAGACAAGAAATAGACAGGTTAACAAAAGAAGTTGAGGTATTACAATCAAGACTAAATATAGCACATAGGAAACTAAAAAAATATGAAAACAATAATACTAGGACCACCAGGCACAGGAAAAACAACAACGTTATTAAATTTAGTAGATGAATTTATACAACAAGGTGTTCGACCTAAACAGATAGGATACTTTTCTTTTACTAGAAAAGCAGCCACTGAAGCAGCGACAAGAGCTGCAGATAAATTTGGATTAGACATGGAAAACGATTTAGATAACTTTAGAACTCTACATTCCTATGCTTTTGGTCAACTTGGAATGACAAAAGAAAAGATGATGAAGCCAGAAGATTACAAAGAGTTTGGTAAAAAATGTGGTATTCCAATTAAAACAGCATCATACTCAGCAGACGATGGCACGTTTAATTCTGATAATGAATACCTTACAATAATAAATACAGCTGCAGTTAAAAGAATGGATTTATTAGAATATTATGATTCTCGTCAAAACATATTAGATATTGAACGCAATACTTTATACCTTTTGTCTGAAGAATTAAAGAGGTTTAAAAAAGAAAAAGGACTAAAAGATTTTAATGATTTGTTAGAAGATTTTATTGACAAAGATATTAATAACTCATTTGAAGTTTTATTTATAGATGAAGCACAAGACTTATCCCTCATACAATGGGACATGGTTAGAAAGCTTTGGTCAAATGCTAAAAAAACTTATATTGCAGGTGACGATGACCAAGCAATATTTAAATGGGCAGGTGCAGATGTAGATCATTTTATTGCACTCAAAGAAGAAGTGGACGACATAAAAACTTTAGAACAATCTTATCGTATACCTGGTGGACCTATACACGAACTATCACAACATATAATAAGTAAAGTACAAAACAGATTTGATAAACAATATAAACCAAGAGATGATGAAGGAATTCTTCGTAGATACTCTGACATTACACAAGTAGATATGTCAAAAGGTAATTGGTTAGTGTTATCATCAGCTAATTATTTTTTAGATGACGCAAAAGATTTATGTGAACTTCAAGGTTGGTATTATCAATACAAAGGTAGAAACTCTATATCACTAAAATTATTATTAGCATTAAACAATTGGGAATCTTGGAGAAAAGGAGAGATGTTAAATCATTTAGAAATAAAAAACATCTACGAATATTTAGGAGCCAATGTATTAGAAGGATTTAGAAAAGGTAAAACATTACACTCTGAAGAAAAATATACATTAGAAGATTGTAAATCTAAACACGGATTAATAACCGATAAAGTATGGTTCGAATCTTTTGAAGGATTAGATACCATAACTGAAAACTACATTCGTAACATGAGGGCGAATGGAGAAACACTAAACAAAAACCCTCGTATAATAATGTCAACCATACACGGAGCGAAAGGAGGAGAAGCCGATAAAGTATTACTGATGCAAGACTTAACCAATGCAGCTCTTGAAACATTTAGTCACGACCCAGATGAATTACATAGATTATTTTATACTGGAGCGACGAGAGCGAAGCGTGAATTGCATGTATTGGATCCGAAGAACTTTGATCGTGCTTATATATTATGACAAACAAAGATATGTTTAAAGGAACAACTTATAATTCTTTAGAGGAACAGGTCGGTGGAAAACACTACCGAAATATGAAGATTCAACCTGCAGAGTTTATAAACGAAAACAAGTTGCTTTTTGCAGAAGGGAACGCTATAAAATATATTTGTAGACATTCAGTGAAGGGAAAAGAAGAAGACGTGAGAAAAGCAATACACTATTTAGAAATGATATTGGAGAGGGATTACTCTTGAGAAACACACAAATCCCTTTGTTCACACCAGAAACCGAATGGGTTATGCCCGAAGAACTAAAAGATCTTAAAGGCTACAAAGAAATAGCAATTGACCTAGAAACAAATGATCCAAAACTTATAGAGTTAGGATCTGGTAATGTTACCGGTAATGGACACATAGCTGGAATTGCAATAGCAGTTGAGGGTTGGGCAGGATATTTTCCTATCTATCATGAATCTGGTGGTAACTTGGATAAGAAATTAGTTTATTCTTGGTTACAAGAAATTTTTAATCAAACAGATACTACCTTTATATTTCATAATGCTATGTATGATGTGTGTTGGTTAAGAACAGAAGGTCTTATTGTCAAAGGAAAAATTGTAGACACCATGATAGCAGCGTCTTTAATTGATGAGAATAGATTATCTTATCAATTAAATACATTGTCTAGACATTATATTGGTATGGGTAAAGATGAAAATATCTTAAATGCAGCTGCAAAAGAATATGGATTAGATCCAAAAAAAGATATGTGGAGATTACCTGCTTTATTTGTAGGTCAATACGCAGAGAGAGACGCAGAGGCAACACTTAAACTTTGGAAAAAATTAGAAACAGAACTGTATAAAGAAGAATTATGGGATGTATTTAATTTAGAAACAAAACTATTTCCTTGTTTAGTTGATATGAGATTCAAAGGTGTAAGAGTTGACCTTGGAAAAGCTGATAAAATTAAAAAAAATCTTATGCAACGAGAGGCTAAAATTGTCAGTAAAATCAAGGATTTAACAGGAGTTGATGTAGAAATACACGCAGCTAGATCTATCGCAAAAGCTTTTGATAAATTAAAATTGCCATATGATCGAACAGAAAAAAGTAATGAACCTAGTTTTACAAAAAACTTTTTACAAAACCATCCACATGAATTACCAAAACTAATTGCAGACGCAAGAGAAATAAACAAAGCACACACAACATTTATTGATTCTATAACTAAACACGCAGTTGATGGTCGAATACACGCAGATATAAATCAAATTAGATCAGACAATGGTGGAACTGTAACAGGAAGATTTAGTATGTCTAATCCAAACCTACAACAAATTCCTGCAAGACATCCAGAACTTGGACCTCTAATTAGATCTATATTTATTCCAGAAAAAAAACATACTTGGGGATCATTTGACTACTCACAACAAGAACCTAGAATATTAGTTCACTATGCAAAGTTACAAAATCTAGAGGGTGTTGACGAAATTGTAAATGCATACAAAGCTGGTGATGCAGACTTTCATCAAGTTGTTGCAGACATGGCAGGTATTGAACGTAAGCAAGCAAAAACAATTAATCTTGGTTTGATGTATGGAATGGGTAAAAATAAATTGATGGCAGAACTGGGTTTGATGAAAGATTCTGCAGAAAAACTAATTAAACAATATCATAGTAAAGCACCTTTCGTTAAACAACTTATGGAAAATGTTTCTCGTAAAGCAAATGATAGAGGAAAGATAAGAACTTTATTAGGTCGTGCGTGTCATTTTGATCTTTGGCAGCCTGTTCAATTTGGTGTATTTAAACCATTACCGTTAGAGCAAGCAAGAAAAGAATATGATGAACCTTTAAAGCGTGCTTTTACGTACAAAGCTTTGAACAAATTAATACAAGGATCTGCAGCTGATATGACTAAAAAAAGTATGGTAGCACTCTATGAAAATGGTATAATACCACACATACAAATTCACGATGAAGTGGATATATCTGTTGAATCACCAACTAAAGCAGAAGAAATTATAGAAATAATGGAAGCTGCAGTGGAACTACAGGTGCCAAATAAAGTGGATTTTGAACAGGGAGATAATTGGGGCGATATTAAATAATGGCATTGTTGAACGCAGATATCCCACCCATTTATTGTAAAGTACGGAAGGAGTATCTTTATGACTTTAAAAAACATCATGGAGAAAGTGAAGAATGTGTTGTCTTCGGTCTCACATCTATGGCAGGGGCAGCAACATTATTTCACATCATGTTACCGAACGGTGCGGTCTTTTTTAGACTGCCTATCTCAGCGTTTTTCCAAAAACATCTTGATAGAAAACAAGTGCCTGATATGTCAGTCGACACGCTTCAATTGTGGAATAGTTTCAGTTATTATCCTAGCGTGCATATGTTTAACTATCTAACATCACAACGCGGAAAATACTTCGGAAAAGATAAAAAATTATATTATGGTGAATATCTATTCACCATTGATTGGTGCCATCCTGAAAGTAACATTTTGGACACTGAACATAGTGAGATCCCTCATGAGCATAAGTGTGGACATGTTATGGCTCTTGATAATGGTAATTATTCAATTCAACCTAATAATCGCATTCTTTGGAATATTAGTAATTTTACCACAAGAGACGACATACCAGATTATAAGGTCCAAACTACAGAGTGGAACGTCGAGAATAAGGGATGGATTACAGAGGATACGGACAAAATGTTCTATGAAATAGAAGACAAATAATATATTATACCTGGTTATGACAATAGAGGTAGCCAGGATGAATTATTATTTCACAGGAATATTAATTATTCTTATTACATTACTAGCTTTGTGTGGAGGTCCAAGTGGCTACTAAAAAACCACTAAATATCTCTGAAGAAGCAGCTGTGCAAATGCCGATGAAGACAGTGGCTTCGTTGATAATAATCGTAGCGCTTGGTACGATGGGCTATTTTCAAATCGTAGAACGTCTCAACATCGCAGACACTAGACTTCAGTTAATGGAGAAGGACTTGGAAGAAAACACAGAGTTTAGAATCAAATGGCCACGGGGCCAACTTGGAGCGTTGCCCGCGGATAGTGAGCAATTCATGATGATCGAGGATCTTTATAAGACCACCGACAAGTTAAACTCACACATAGAATCAATGGCGTTAAACAAAGTAAATATAGAATTTTTAAGAAAACAAATGGATAAAGTTTTAGTAGATATCGAAAAATTAAAAGATGCAAATCGAGAAATGAAATATACAAACGGGAGTTCACAATGATAGAATCTGTGGTAGCCCTACTTATGTTTGTCAACGCCGAGATCAAGGAGGCACGTTTGCAAAGCTCAATGGCCGAATGCCTTCGCGGTAAGAGGCACGCGGAGCGTCAATATTCTGAATCTGTTATGTATAAATGTTGGAAAGGTTCTGCAGAGTTGGAGGACAATATTGATGGTAGTAAGAGTATTAAGAAATTGATAATAGACTAACATGAAACCTTTTAAATTTAAAGCTGAAGTTGTTCCTGGTAAGTGTCCTACATGTGAAGAGCACACTTTATTAGTGGGTCTTTCAAAACAATATTTTAGATGTATGACTTGTGGTGCAGATTTGGAGCAACACATTAATGGTAAAATAAGTTACATACCAACTATGCATCTTAATACTTTAAAATCAGAATTAGATAAGTATTTCGATGGCGAAGAAATTTAAAGATTATGTAGCGCACGAACCCGTGCATCACAAAACGTCGATTGGTCGTCATCCTAGTCTTTGCAAAATGAACAAAAGAAAACGCAAAAATTTTAAAAAATACCGAGGCCAAGGTCGGTGATGTTACGATTTTACCTATGGGTAATGGGTTGGTCTGGTGCTATAAATTCATGGGCTTGGAAAAAACAAGCTGCAATAATAAAAAATAAACAAAAATTGCAAATTGAAAAGATAATTAGAAATCAAGAAAATTTCAAATATCTAGAGGAATTAAAAAAATGGAAGTAGCTTTAATATTATATATGTGTTCTGCAATACAGAATACCTGTCTTGATCCATACATATGGCCTGACAGATTCTATGATAAATATGGTTGCATGGTGCATGGCTACAAGGAAAGTGGAAAAAAAATAGCAGAAATAGGGCGAGAAGAAGTAAACAAACATGACATATATATTAAATTTGAGTGTCACCAATACAAGATAATATTACCAAAAGCAAAGCCCAAAGTTACAACCTAGAATTGTTCTAAACTTTTAGCGTTCTTCGAATGTTCTATTAAGTTAGTGTCCGTGCGTTCCAAGAAAGGAACGCACAAACAAAAGGTGTGAGAAGAGAACAATATTTTATATTAAAAAAATATTACTTGCAACTATTGTTTTGTTGTTGTAAATTCCCATATAAATGGATACGAAAATAATTAGAAAGGACAAATAACATGGCAGATCCAAACAAATTTAAATCTGTTTCTGTGCCTATAGATACTTATCGCAAGTTAGAATTTTTAGCGAATGGTAAGTTTTTAGATGCAAAGTTAACAATTAGTAAAACAATAGAAGCTTTAGCGACAAGAGCTGCAAAGAAGACAGGATATAAAAATGGAAAAGCAAACACATAATATTATATGTCAAGATTGTAAAGGCAACGGCTATAGACGAATTCTTATAGAAGAAGGTAGAGAAGAGATTATAACTGATTGTGAGACTTGTGATAACCAAGGTGAATTTAAGGTAGGTGATGAGAAACTTTATAGCTAAATTCATGAACAAGTTCAACAAGCCGAAGAGAATAGAAAGTAAGAAAGAAAAAAGAAAAAGAAAGAGAGTGAAAAAAGTTTCTGGCTACTATTATGACTACAATGGCAAGGAACGAATATTATATGACAGAGAAACTTAAAGTATTAGATCTTTTTAGTGGACTAGGAGGATTTAGTTTAGGGTTAGAAAGAACAGGTCATTTTGAAACTGTAGCTTTCTGCGATAATGATAAGTATAGTAAATTAATAATTGATAAACATTGGAAAGGTAAAAAGGTATACGAAGATGTCAGAGAAATCACAAAAGAAAAACTCATTGCAGACGGAATTGAACTTCCCGATGTCATCACAGGAGGATTCCCGTGTCAACCGTTCTCGGTCGCAGGCAAACAAAAAGGAACGAGTGACGACCGACATCTCTGGCCAGAGATGTTTCGCATTATCAAGGCACTCAAACCGAGGATCGTGGTTGGCGAGAACGTGCGAGGAATTGTTAACATCCAAGACGGCATGGTCTTCGAAACTGTGTGCATTAACTTGGAAGATGAAGGATACGAAGTCCAAGCGTTCAATATTCCAGCTGCAGGTGTCGGCGCTCCCCACCGAAGAGAAAGAATTTGGATCGTCGCAACTTTGGGCGACCCCAAACACGATGGATCACTTACCGACGAGATCGGAAGAAGGAACGAGAAAATTAATGGAGGGACAGAGAAAAGGCAGAACAACTCCTTCGAATTTGAGAGAACAAGTAGACGAGAAGACAATGAAAATTTATCAATCAATGTGGCCAACACCAACGACGAAGGGCTTCGGACACGCATCGGAGGGTCAGACGATGATCATGCGAAAGAAAGTCGAAGCAGGGGAACTGACGGAGGAAGAAGCACAAGCAATGATGAACGGCACAACCCTACGTCCACCACGAATGAAGAAATGGATGTGGCCAACACCACAAGCAAGGGATTGGAAAGGCAGTTCGGGTCGAAGTTACAAGGGACAAGAGAGAGATTTACCCACGGCAGCCAAACAATCAATGGAAATGTGGCCAACGCCAACGGCGAACGAGGATGCATGTGGGAAACCAACGGGCAAAATGCAGAAGATGTTGGGCAATCATCCGAAGGTCAGAGGCACAGGTGGTGGGACTTTGAACCCAACGTGGGTCGAGTGGCTCATGGGGTACGAGGGAGGGTACACCGACTTAAAGGATTGGGAAATTCTATCGTCCCACAAATCGTCGAGGAAATCGGCAAAGCGTTGATCAAAGGAATGAAATGAGAAATTTATTTGAAACTTGTATTGATGTTGGTAGTGGATTAATTATAGCTACATTATTACAATTATATATTTTTCCATTTTTTGGAATGTATCCTACAGTGTGGGAAAGTTTTCATATTGCTGTAATTTTTACATTAATTTCAATTTGTAGAAGTTGGTTTTGGAGAACAATATTCAGTAAATGGAGAAGAATTTAATGACATTTTATCATGGATTAGGTATGTTTTTTCTTGGTATGGGTGCTATTATTTTTGGTGCTATTGTAGCTTATTTTATTATTAATAAAGTTATGGAAGAGAAAAAAGAACCTACGAGGTTTGATGATTTAGAATGAAAATAATAATGATAATTAGTTTTTTAATATTAACAGGATGTGCCAAGGCAGACTACGACTTAAATCCTTGGACAACTATAGTGAGACATTTAATTTATGAAAATAAATAATTTAAGAATATTAGCTTTGGGTGCAGGTGTGCAAAGCACAACGTTAGCTTTGATGATAGAAAAAGGTGAAGTGCCTATGGTTCAGGGAGCCGTATTTTCTGACACAATGGCAGAACCCAAACGAGTATACTCTCATTTAGATTGGTTGGAAAAACAATTGTCTTATCCTATTTACAGAGTTTCAAAAGGAAATTTAAAACAAGATACCATCGATGCAATTAATAATAACACAAGAGTTGCGATGTCTCCATTTTACACTAGAAATAAAGAAACAGGTAAAAAAGGTATGATGATGCGCCAATGCACGCATGATTATAAGATCGCTCCACTAATTAAAGAAATTAGAAGACTATTGGGAGTTGGTTTTCGTAAACAAGTTCCTCCTGGAACCAATGTTACTCAACTATTTGGTATATCTTCTGATGAAGCATCTAGAATGAGAACAGCTCCTAAAAAATATTTAACATATGATTATCCTTTAGTTGATTTAAAAATGAGTAGAAAAGATTGTTTAGATTGGATGAAAAAAAATAATTACCCTAAACCACCTCGTTCGGCTTGTACCTTCTGTCCGTTTCATTCTAATGAAGAGTGGAAATATATTAAAGAAGACGAACAAGAATGGAAAGAAGTAATTGAGTTTGATGAAAAAATAAGAAATGGATGGGGAAAAGTAAAAGATAACTTATATCTACATAGAAGTGGAGAACCTTTGAGTGAAGCTGATTTAGAAAAATCTAAAGACGATCAATTAAATTTATTTGAGAATGATTGCGAAGGCCAATGTGGAGTTTAGATGAAACATAATAATAAATACATATATCCAAAAACGGTTCGTGAAACTGTAGAAGGTGTTAGACACTATAGTATTAAACAAGAAAAGTTACCGAGTGTTACAACTGTTTTACAAGATACTCAACCTCAAGAAAAAAGAGATAGTTTGGCAGCTTGGCGAGCAAGGGTCGGTGAAGAGACGGCAACTAAAATTACTGAAGAAAGTGCGAGCCGTGGAACGGCGATGCATAAGATCTTGGAAAAGTATATTTTGGAAGAAGGATATTTAGATCTTACCAATGTCGGAAAACAGGCTCATAACATGGCTATAAGGGTCATAGAGCAGGGTCTATGCAATATAACGGAGTACTACGGCACAGAATGCACTTTGTACTATCCTGGGCTATATGCAGGGCAAACGGATCTCGTAGCAGTTCACAAGGGCAGCGATGCGATAATTGATTTTAAACAAACGAATAAACCGAAGCGAGAAGAGTGGATCGGGGATTACTTTCTGCAGCTAGGGGCTTATGCAATGGCGCACAATTTTATATACAAAACCAATATTACTAAAGGCATAGTAATGATGTGTAGTAAGGATAATTACTACCAAGAATTTGTCGTAGAAGGGACAAAATTTCAACAATATCAACACGACTTTTTAAGGAGGGTCAATGAGTACTATCAAAAAAGAGACAGAAATGTTGGATAAAATAGCCAACATGTATCACAAAACAGAAGGTGACATGAAGAAGATGTGGAAGAAAAAGTGGTATCAAGGTGTCAAGAATGTGGCAAGAAGATATGAAAGTATGCTACCAATTGGGCATAAGGATAGGTTAAAATGAGATTAAGAGACTTACAAGAAATATTAGAAAAATTTACCAATGGACAAAAGGGAACTATGATATCTGATTGTCCTGTTTACATTGAAACTATGTCAGGACATCTGGAAGACGTTAGGAGAATAGAAATACAAGAAAGCACTATTATTGGAGACAGCAATCCAGCTCGACTTGTAATAAAAGCAGACAAAAATGAATTATTTAAATCACTTACATTTAAACAAAGTTAGGAGTTCCCTTGGGATCGGGGTGGAAGCGAGAGTGGAAGCCCCGTAATATTATGAAAAAAGTCGTGATACAGAGCGAAAATATCAGTCCAAAACAATGGTCTAATCTTATATTAGAACTGAACCTGATGCGCAAAGCTTGGAAACCCTACGCTAGAATACAGATATTGGGTCGTGGTGTTAAGAAAATTGTGCAAAATGGCACTAGAAGATACAAAATTTAGAATCATTCTAATGTACTTGCCGTGTGTATAAGAGAAATTTTAGAGCAAAAATATTTTTTAAAATAAAAAATTTTAGAGGCGGCAAGGCGGCAAGGAGGCTAAAAATCGATTATAAGTGTTGGTATTAGCGAATAATAGCCTGCCATGAGCCCTGCCAAGGAAGAATTTCAGATGGCAAAAGTGTTGATAATACTAGCTTTTTTAATTTTGTACTCGGCACGCGGGAGTTTTTTTGGTTTTGAAAAAACAAAATTGCCTAAAAATTTCTCTTATAGTATAAGGTCGTATGCCCAGAAAACCCAAGAAATCCAAATATAAGTCAGTTGTTATTAACAAAAAACGATATTACTATTACAAAATAACTTGGATTGATCCGACGGGTGATTCGGGTCATGCTACAGCTCACGATTCTTTAGGGTTAATACCTTCAACAATGATAACTCATGCATATGTTTTTGATAAGAACAGAAAATATTTATGGACGTTTGCATCTTACGAAGAGAATGATGAACTATTTTCAGATAGAAATGTATTTCCGTTAGGCTGCATTATTAAAATGGAAAAGATAAATGAAAGATAAAAAATTTAATCCTACATTGACAAAGAACATGCCTAATGTAAAATGGGATCAACTTCCACCAAGGCGTGGTCCTAACCCACAAGGAGTAACTTATGGAATGGATAAGAAAAATAAGAAACAACAGCTTAAGAATTTGGCAAAAGTTTAATAATATATTTAATGGAAGCCAAGGAATTATTTTGATTCTAATTCTTTTGGTTCTGATTCTGGGGTAATATTAATTAAATTTTTGTGATCATCTAAAATTTGTTGCATTTTCGCCTGTAACTCCTCTTCACTCATTTTGTCCAAGTTACCGGTTACAACAAGCTTTTGATCTACATATAAACCACCTGCTTTTCCACGTGCAACTTCAGCATTAATTGCAGCTGACCACGCTCCTTTTTTAGCTGAATCATCTCGTAGTTTAGCTAGTTCTGCTAGATGTTTTTCAAAGGTGATGCCATATTTTTCTTGCACCTCTGCTCTCAACTCACCAATATATTTTACTACCAATGGGGATATTCTAGGGTTTCTCAGCTCGCTTGCAGCCTGCCTTGGTCTTGTTTTATAACCTGCCTCCAGCGCACATTCAGCCGGACTTTTTCTACCCTCGTTATAGACCAAAAGTTCTGCGAACTTCATCTGTCTTTCGGTTAATTGTCGTGGTACTCCCATAAGTTGTTTTATAGTGTAACTTTCCGTACAAGTCAATAATCGCCTGTAATCGCTTGAAGATTGAGCTGTCATTGAGCTGGTGTTAAGCTGCTAAAGAGCTGCTAATAAGCTGTGGGTCGCTGTGGGTCACCTGGGGTCGCTTGTACTCGCCTGTTCGCCTGTGCATTTTTAAATTTTTTATTTTTATTTTTATACAATTTTTAGTTGTGGGACCTAATTTTTTATTTTTATCTATCTCTTATTTTATTATGAACCTCGTCAAATAATTCTATTAATCTATGTCTATCAAGAATAAATAATAAAGCACCAATATATCCAATTTGATTGCACAACCAATAATCACTCGCAACTTGCTCTCCTTTATTATCTCTAAAACAACGAATTTCTTGAAGAACTAACTTTTCTATGTATTTTTTGTTAATTTTAGTCATATTTTCCTTTCTTATTTATTCCCATATAATCCCTTGTTTCTAGATTTCAATAGTGTATAAAAAACGAATCAAAAAAGGAGAATAAAAAATATGAGACAATGGTTAAATACAAAAGAGAAATGCATATTGAGAGATTTAATAAAAATAGAACTTAAATCTTTAGATAGAGACGACTATGGAAAATTCAAATATTATCCATATGAATATGCATACACTTTATTAAAATTGGGTAGAAAATTAAGACTTGATGAACAACAAAAAAAGAAAGCAAATAAATTATATAGAAAGGAAAAAATATAATGACACCAAAAGGTTGGAAAAAAGAAGATTGGGAAAATTTAAAAAAAGAATATCCCAATAATTATATGAAAGTGTACGAGGTAAAAGATAGAATTGATGCTTATGTTTATGAAACTTGGAGATGTTTAATTGAACAAGAAGCATCAATGAAACAAAATGATTTAAAAAATATGTTTGAACAAATATTAGAAGATGGAAAAAATATAGAAAGGACTAGAAATGAAACAAGAAACAAAACCATTAGATAAAATGTCTAATAAAGAACTTACTGAACATTGGACTAAAAGAGTTGAGAAATTTTTACTTGGACAAAAAATTGTTAAAGTAGAATATATGTCTGAAGAAGACGCAGAGGATATGGGTTGGGATAGTAGACCAATTCAAATTCTTTTAGAAAATGGAACTTGGTTGACACCTCAACAAGATGATGAGGGAAATGATGGAGGGGCAATCTCAACTAATTTTCCTAATAGAATTATTCCAACTTTATGAAAAGATTAAAAATAAAAATAAATTTTGAGTGTACCCATGCAGATAAAAAAGAAACTGAAATGGAACTTGAAAAAATAATACATTATCACATTTACGAGAAGATATGGAACATAGACCCAAAAGGTGTGAAACTAGATGTTAAAGAAATCGCACCAAAAGGGTATTGTAGGTCGTGTAAGCAAAGAATGAAGATGGACGAAATATCTTGTAGAAATGAGGATTATTGCGTAAATTGTTTTTAGAAAGGAAAATATGAAATTAACAAAAAAAGAAAAAGAATTTTTAATTGATTGGTTGTCTGATGATTTAGATTTAGCAACTAGAGATAAACAAGATAGAGCAGAAACTTATGGAAAATTTGTTGTTTCTTGTTTGCAATCAATTTTAAATAAACTAACAAAAAAGGAGAATAAAAAATGAGTACAAGATCAAATATAATAATTAAAAATGGTAAAACTAATATTTTACTTTATCGTCATTGTGATGGTTATTTAACAGGAGCAGGACAAGATTTACATAATGATTTAAAATCATGTTATTTTCTTTTTCATGATGGAGAAGATAAAAGAAATTTTGATATTGCCAAATTTACTCAAAAACTTTTAAATCAAGATGGTAATTATAGAATTGATGACCAACTTGGAGGAGACATTGAGTATTTATATATTTTTGATTTTGAAACTAATTATAATGACGCAAGACATTATAATAGAGTTTTATTAAAATCTATTGAGGTTAATCAAGATGTAGGTTTTGGACGAGGTGGTAAAAGAAAATTTAAAACTTTGTTTGAATTTCAAAACGCAATCAATAAAGCAAGAAAGGAGAATGAGTAATGGAAGATTATTTTAAAAGAAATCCTATTAGTTATGCACTCGCATTAGAGGGCAATAATTTTAGTGATGAAAAAATAAAAAACGCTTTAGAAATTTCAAAATGGTACTCTAAAGAAACAATAGAATTAACCATGAAACAATTAATTAATGGAAGAAAGGAGAATGAGTAATGAGCTTTGTAAATACAAAAGATTTTTTAGAAACTATGTTTGTAAAAAATTTATCAATTAATGTAATTGCAACTTTTGAAGATGAACATAAAGAACCACAAGATATTTTTGATTTAAGTTTTATTACAAAAGATTGTTTAAAAAATACAAAATCTTTAATTGATTATATAAAATTACAATTAGACCCACATAGACAATTAGTAAAATTATCTTTGTGTTGGTATTGTGATGAAGAAATAATAAATAAATATCCAACAATCAAAAAAAGTATTTCTGAAGATAATGGAAAATATTATTTTGGTAGTTGGGCAAAAGCAAGAAAGGAGGTAGGAATAAAATGACATATTTAATAATTAAAAAATTTCACATTAAAGGTTCAACAATAAAACCTAGTTATCATGTTGAACTAGCAAGTGATGATTTGGCATTAGCAAATAAATATCTAGTAGCATTAAATTTATTAAATGAAGAGAATAAAAATTATTCGTTTCATATCGTTGAACTTAATGAAGATGTTCTAGAATTAACTGAAGATATGCAAGTTGCATAAATAATAAAAAGGAGAATGAAAAATGAGTAAATTAGAACCATTTGTAATAAAAAAAGACAATGATGAAGACTTTCATACAAAGTATATGAGAGAAAGAAAGGAGAAAGCAGACAACTTTCCTAAAAAAGCAGAAAGATTTAAAAATAAACTTAAAGAGTTAAAAGTTAAATCTTTTTATGTTGAATACGCAGGGAGTGGAGATAGTGGAGAAATACACGAAATTTCTTATGAACCTAAAAAGTTGAATGCAAGTATTGATGTTGGCACTTGGAAAAGGTGGAATAATACTACTTTTGAAAGTGAAGAAACAACTGACCATAAAACTCTGAATGAGTATATTGAAGACTTTTGTTATGACTTACTTGCAGACAATCATGGTGGTTGGGAAATTAACGAGGGTCAAAATGGAAATATAACTTGGAACTCAAAAGATAATAAAATTGAACATCAATATTTTACTATGATTGAGTATGAACATGGGGAGGACTTTTAATGGCAAATTGTTATCACCACTCTGTTTCTTCTGCCAAACATTTTGGAGGAAAACCACAAGACTATCAAGCAATCCACGATTGGTTTGATGAAAGTAAAAAAATAATGCCTGACTTTAGACATAGAGCATTAAGACATCACGCAGAGGGTTGCTTTGCTTGTGAGGAAAAGTTTGGCACAACCATAACCAATTCTGATGGTAAAAAAGTCCCTGTAAGATTAATTGCAGAACGACATATCAAAGAAGACTTGGGTTTTATTCCATCAATGATTGATTGGTTTAAATGGATACAACCTCAAAAGTTTATGAGAATAGGTTATATGAAAGACGAAGACATAATGAAAAAGGAGACAATATGACAAAAGATGAAGAGATAAAAAAATTAAAAGAAGAAATAAAACTTCTTAAATGGAGGGAAAAAAACTCTGTCATGATTTGTGGTATGAGTAATGAAGATGATGATAATGATGAGGAGGCAGAAAGTCTTGGAGTAAAAGAAAATGAAACTTTTTTTAATTTTGATGAAGAAGGTTTTATTGAAGATGCTCTTTACCAATTAAAATGTGAACTTAAATATGACAGAGTGTTTAGAAATGGAGAGGAGGTATAATGGCAAAAGTAGATGTTTATCATGCAATCAATGAAGAAGAAAAAGAAATTCTAATTGATATACATGAAATTCAACAAGAGTGTATTAGGGAAATGAAAAAAAAATATCCCAAATATAAAATTGAAATTGTTGACGATCATGCAATTTAGAAAGGAAATATGAAACTAAAGGACTTTAATACTGAAGAACATTTTAAACAATCTTTCAAAAAAGTATTTGGAGAAGATATAGATATTTCTTTAGATACTACTTTTGGAGAACTCGCAGAAATGCAAAGACTAATTCTTGAAAAAGCAGAAAATCAAGAAAGTCAATAAAACTCCTTTTCCCTCCCAAATATCAATTTTGGGAGGGTTTTCTTAAAAAAACTCTTCCATAGATCAACGCACATTAAGATTTCAACACCTTTACGACCCTAACTACCTTGTAATTTTTTTGTTTTTAAAATAAGTCTCTGTACTATGAAAAAGGAGACAAAACTTTGGAAACTTTTGTCCAAAAAAACACCTCAAATTAGATGGACAAGATTAGAAAGTTGGGCATCTTTTGGAACTCCCGATTTATTGGGATACCACGATAATTGTGGATTTTTCATGGTTGAGTTAAAGGTTGCTCATTCCCATAAAATCACATTTTCTCCACACCAAAAATTGTTTCATATCACTCGACCAAAACGGAATTTTATCTTGCTCGGAACAGACGTTCCTCGCTCCATAAAACTTTATGAGAGTAAAAGTATTTATGGATTGATGGAAGATTATCGAGATACACCTTCCCTCGTCAATGATGATTGGGACGAGATTAATCGCTTGTTGATTAACTATAAAAAAAATTAATTAAAGTTCCACGTTTCGCTTGTACTCTATCGCTTGTCGCCTGTACATTATTTATAAAATTAAAAAATAAAAATTTATTTTCGGTTTGTGGGTCGTGGTTTGGTTTAAAATTTTTAATTAATGGCAGCTCAAAGGCAGCCGAAACTTTGGGACCTAATTCCTTTGGCAGCTCAATGGCAGCCGAAGGGCGCAGCTCGGCGCAGCTCAAACCGGTAAACCTGGAAATCTTGGATATATTGGTTTTTTTAATCATTTGCTTTTTAAATTTAATTCCTATAAATTCTTATAAGTGATTCGTTTTGAATTACAAATAAAAAAGGAGAAAGAAAAAATGAAAAGCAGAACCGAAAAAATCGGAAAAACTAAACAACAAATGATTAAGGAAATTATGTTGTTTAGGTATTCGTCAAAAGATGCAAACTATATAGACCCTCTAAATTTGAGTTTTATAAAGTACATCACAAACGAATATAAAAAAATGAAAAAGGAGGAAATAGAAATTGAATATAATTTCTATTTAAACAGAGCATGAAAAAAATAATTTTCAAAACTTATGCAATCGACAACGCCGACATTGTAAGAATGTCGGCACAAGGTCACACAGAAAAAGAAAGTCTTGAATTTTGCAAAATGGATTTAATCAACGACCAAGCAAGGAAGGAAATCAAAGATTATTGGGACTTGAGAAAATTTAAATTTGAGACTATTATTGTCGATAACAAATAAAGGAGAAAGAAAAATGAAATATAAATTTGATGAGATAAAATCTTATTTTGACGATTGGATTAAAGAGCAAGACAAGGAGTGGATTTTAGACCATGTTGATGACTTGCACCATTATTGTTTTAATACTGATTATTATATTATAGGGACATACCAAGCCAAAAAATGGCTTGGCGAAAATGTTTTCGAAATAATCGAAGAAATTAAAACTTATGAAAAAGACAACTTTGGCGAGGTCAATACTGATTTTTCAGACCCTGAAAAAGTTGTAAATATGTATGCTTATATTATTGGCGAGGAAATTGTTTTCGACTATGTTGATGAAAATAATTTAATCGAGAAAGCAGAAAAAAAAGAAAAAAAAGAAAAAGAAAAACAACTCTCTCAAACTGCATAATTAAACACAAGCCACGACCCACGCCACAAGCGTGGGTTGTGTCGATTTTCGACACATTAAAAGTAAGCCGTAGGCTTACTATTTATATTAGATATTGAGAGTACGTAGTCCCTTATTAATCAATAGAGGTACCAAAGCAAATATATTATAGAAATAAAAAAGAAAAGATAACAACCCTAAAAGCAAAAGGATGTTATATATATAAGTATATAGTGTTTGATTTAGAAATAGATATCGGGTAATTTCGTTTTCATATATATTGCAGGCTGTAAAAAATTTTGCAAAATTTTTTTTCAAAAGGGGTTATGAAAAAGAACCGAAAAGGATGCTATAGTGAGAAGGTCGCCATTTGTTACTTAATGGAAAAAGGTCTAGATGTTTTTGATTCCTGTCAAACTAACGGTGTGGTTGATTTAATTACCTTTGACCCCAATACAGGCGAAACTAAATGTTGGGAAGTTAAGACTGAAAATTTTAGATTATCTGGAAATAAGAAGGGCTATGCTATTTCTAGAGGGTTGCGAAATAAGAAATTTAAATCTATAATACACCTACTGTATGTGCACGACGGCAAATGCCGTGAAGGTAAAAAAAGATGAAGCAAGAATTAATTGACAAACTTCCACCCGATGCGAAGAAAGAATTTCTAAAATACGCAATCAAATACGACGAAAAGAAAAAACAAAATTCTGTACAAAAAGATTTTTTAAGCTTTGTAAAACATGTCTGGCCAGAGTTCATCGAAGGCAAACATCACAAAGAGATTGCTGATAAGTTTAATAGATTAGCTCTCGGAAAAATAAAAAGACTTATCATCAATATGCCACCCAGACATACAAAGTCAGAGTTTGCGTCCTATCTCTTGCCCTCTTGGATGGTAGGACGAAAGCCTGATCTTAAAATTATTCAAACAACACACACCACCGAACTAGCAATNAGGTTTGGTCGTAAAGCAAAAAATTTAATTGATAGTCCAGAGTATCAACAAGTATTTAAAACAAAGTTAAGAGAAGATTCTCAAGCAGCTGGTAAATGGGAGACCGAGCAAGGAGGTGAGTACTATGCGGCTGGTGTGGGATCTGCGATAACAGGTAGAGGTGCAGACCTTTTAATTATCGACGATCCACACTCCGAGCAAGACGCTATGAATCAACAGGCACTGGAGCGTGCTTATGAATGGTACACATCAGGTCCACGACAACGTTTACAACCAGGTGGAGCGATCGTCGTGGTTATGACAAGATGGAACATGAAAGATCTAACAGGAATGTTACTTCGTTCTCAAAAAGAATTAAAATCAGATCAATGGGAAGTTATAGAGTTCCCTGCGATCATGCCGTCAGGTAAACCTGTGTGGCCACAGTATTGGAAACTCGATGAGTTAGAATCTGTTAAAGCATCGTTGTCCGTTGGTAAATGGAATGCACAATGGATGCAGAACCCAACAGCTGAAGAAGGATCTTTAATCAAACGAGAGTGGTGGAGGATTTGGGACAAAGGTTATATCCCACCATTACAACATATCATTCAAAGTTATGACACGGCATTTTTAAAAAAAGAAACGGCCGACTATTCTGCTATTACCACTTGGGGAGTATTTTACCCAGACCAAGATTCGCCTGCCAATCTCATACTATTAGATGCATTTAAGGAACGATTAGAGTTTCCCGATTTGAAGAAAGAAGCTTGGGAACAATATCGGTATTGGAATCCAGAAACGGTGATCGTGGAGAGTAAAGCCTCTGGTCTACCACTCACTTATGAGTTGCGAAAAATGGGCATACCTGTTATAAATTACACTCCCTCAAAAGGTAACGATAAACATGCGAGGGTCAATGCCGTCGCTCCGCTATTCGAGAGTGGCGTTATTTGGGCGACTGAAGATAAATTCGCCGAAGAGGTAATTGAAGAGTGTGCATCATTTCCTTATGGAGATCATGATGATTTGGTGGACAGCACAACACAAGCGGTAATGCGTTTTAGACAGGGAGGGTTTATAGTGCATCCTGAAGATGAAAAAGAAGATACATTACCAAGAACAGAGAGAACGTATTATTAATGGCGATAGACTTTTCAAACTATATTAATACCTACAAAGGTAGTTCAGTTTTACAACAACAGTTTCCAAACATGAATGATTACTTGGCGTTGTTTGGTTATGGTCAATCTACAACTCCCTCGGCAGCCACAACTTCTACAACACCATCCACAGGCACAGGTGTTCAAAGTATTATAAATCAAAACATAAATCAGTTTCAACAAGGTGGTAGAGATGGATTACCAACTATTCCAACATCACAACGTATTGCAAATTTTAATCAAGCAATTGATACACGACAAAACAGATTAAACGACCCAAGTGCGATTGCATCTTTCTTTTATGAAAAAGGAATTCCAAAACAAGCATCCGTTAATGAAATGTTATCAAGAGGAATGTTAGGCGCTAAAGATACAAGACTAACTTCGGGTATACCATTTGGAATTTCTGGAATGATAGCAGGAATATTACCAGATAAATATTATGATATGACTTTAGGTGATCAGATATTAACACAATCTTATATGGGATACACAGATCCAAATACTAACATGGCTAACAAAGATCCTTTTGGTTTAAATGTTAGATCTGCATTCGGAAACTACAGTAAAAAGGCTCAAGAAATCGTGGATACTTTAAATGAAAAGAAAGCAAGAAATAAAGGTGTGTTATCGGATTATGATTTACAAAGATTATCTTTTTATCAAGGTGTAGTAAATAAAAAAGAAAATATAGCAGCGGATCTTGCATTAATTCAAAAAGCAAAAGAAGAAAAAGCAAAACAAGATGCAGCTAAAGCAGCACAACAAACAGCTGGCTTAAGTGGATTAACTACTCAAGGNGGTGGAAGAGGANTTGCATCTGAAGGAGTAAGATCAGGTAGAGTGGATGCAGCAGGAATGGGTGGTGGTTCAAGACAAGCTAAATCTTCGGGTGCTCAAAAAACAGGTAGAACTGATGGTGGTTGGGGTTGGAAAAATGGTGGACTTGTAACAATGTTTAAATTAAAAGGATAATCATGGTAGATAAACCCTCACTAATCGATGACGCTTTACCTAATCAAACAGTAAGCGATGCAGAATTTAGAGAAACAGAAGTAACAGAAGTAGAAACACCTAACGAAGATATTGTTCAAACATCCGAAAATGTAGAAGTAACAATGGACGAGCAAGGTGGAGCAGAAGTTTCTTTTGATCCAAACGCAATGAATTCAGCTCTTAAACAAGATCACTCAATAAATCTTGCAGAGACTTTAAGTGAACAAGCTTTGGATTCATTAGGTACAAAATTATTTGAACAATACAGAGAGTATAAAGAATCTCGTGGTGATTGGGAACAATCATATCGAGAAGGTTTAGAACTTTTAGGTTTTAAATATGAAAGAAGAACAGAACCTTTNAGAGGTGCATCTGGTGTTAATCACCCTGTTCTTGCAGAAGCAGTCACACAATTTCAAGCACAAGCATACAAAGAATTATTACCAGCAGATGGTCCTGTTAGAACTCAAATCATGGGAACGATAACTCCAGAAAAACAAGACCAAGCACACAGAGTAAAAGATTTTATGAATTATCAAATTATGGATCAGATGAAAGAATACGAACCAGAGTTTGATCAAATGCTTTTCTATCTACCCCTCTCCGGTTCTACCTTTAAGAAAGTTTACTATGACGAACTTTTAGGTAGAGCCGTTTCCAAATTTGTACCAGCAGATGATTTAATTGTGCCATACTCTGCAAACTCTTTAGATGATGCAGAAGCAATTGTGCATGTAATTAAAATGTCTGAAAACGAATTAAGAAAACAACAGGTTGCAGGATTTTATAGAGACATAGAATTAGGACAACCTCCTGTTACTGAAAATCAATTACAAGATAAAAAATTAGAATTAGAAGGTATTTCAAAAGATGGTCAAGAGGATCAATACACACTTTTAGAAATGCATGTTAATTTAGATCTAGAGGGTTACGAAGATACATCTCCTGACGGCGAAGAAACAGGAATTAAAATTCCATACATTGTAACGATTGCAGAATCTAATAATAAAATTTTATCAATTAGAAGAAACTACGCCGAAGGCGATAAGTTAATGAAAAAAATAAATTACTTTGTGCAATTTAAATTTTTACCGGGCACAGGATTCTATGGTTTTGGTTTAATCCATATGATTGGTGGTTTAACTAGAACTGCAACTGCAGCTTTGAGACAATTGTTAGATGCAGGAACTTTATCAAACTTACCAGCTGGATTTAAATCTAGAGGTATAAGAATTAGAGATGATGCACAACCATTACAACCTGGTGAGTTCAGAGATGTCGACGCTCCAGGAGGAAATATCAAAGATCAGTTTATGACTTTACCTTTCAAAGGACCTGATGCAACATTATTACAATTAATGGGTATTGTAGTATCAGCTGGCCAACGTTTCGCGGCCATCGCAGATATGCAAGTGGGCGACATGAATCAACAAGCAGCCGTCGGTACGACTGTTGCATTATTGGAACGTGGATCGAGAGTAATGTCGGCTATTCACAAAAGATTATATGTAGGATTAAAACAAGAATTTAAATTATTAGCAAACGTATTTAAAACTTATCTACCTCCGATATATCCTTACGATGTACCAGGGGCAACGAGAAATATTAAGATGCAAGATTTTGATGATAGAATAGATATTCTACCAGTTGCAGATCCAAATATATTTTCTCAAACACAAAGAATTTCGATGGCGCAATCGCAACTCCAGCTAGCGCAATCGAATCCTCAACTACATAACCTATACCAAGCGTATAGGTCTATGTATGAAGCATTAGGAGTTAAAAATATCAGTTCTATTTTACCACCACCACAACAACCACAACCTATTGATCCAAGTATGGAAGAAATTGCAGCGATGGCAGGTAAACCTTTTCAAGCTTTTGTTGGTCAAGATCACAAAGCACACATTGATTCACATTTAAACTTTATGAAATCAAATACAGTGCAAAATAATCCTATGGTTATGGGTGCATTACAAAAAAATATCTTGGAAAGAATTAGTTTAATGGCACAAGAACAAATTCAATTAGAGTTTAGAGAAGAATTAATGCAGGCAAGACAAATTCAAATGGCTTTACAACAAAATCCTAACGATCCAGCTCTCGTTCAACAAGCAAATCAGCTAACTCAAACAATGAATGCTAGAAAAGCTGTGTTGATTGCAGAGATGACTAAAGATTATATGGATGAAGAACAAAAAATTATTAGTGAATTTGGTGGAGATCCACTAATTAAACTAAAAACTAGAGAACTTGACCTTCGAGCAAGGCAAAATGAAGCTAGAGCAGCGTATGATGAGGGTAGAATTAGCTTGGATACACTAAAAGCGATGATGAACCAACAAAACACACAAGAAAAATTAGAACAAAACGAAGATTTAGCAGAATTAAGAGCTGAAACTTCAATTGCTAAAACAATTCTATCAGGTGAAAACAGTATTAGACGACAACAGATGGCAGATGCTAGTAAAATTCATGATTTCGGTAGAAATTTTAAGAAAAAATAGATATAAATCTAAACAAGGAGTAAACTATGGACAGAAAAGTTAAAGAACCTAAAATTACAAAGGAGTTAGGCGTTGGAAAAGACGGATACCAAACTGGTGGCGTTGAAATCAAAGCAACTGATCCTTTGGAATCACAGGTTGTTGACGTTAGAGGCACAAAAAGAATGCGTCCTGACAAAAAACCTGTAAAAGCAACTTGGTATTAAACCATGTGGTTTCAGGCGATTAAATTAGCCGTTTCTGCTGGTAGCAAAATTTATGCTAACAAGCAAAAAGCAAAAATGGCAATGTCAGATGCACAACTTTTGCATGCTGAAAAACAAGCCCGTGGTGAGGAAGCTTACCAAGGTAAACTTCTAGAGGCTCGGCAGTCAGATTGGAAAGACGAAGCCGTCCTCATAATATTAAGCACGCCCGTGGCGGTGCTTGCTTGGGCAGTCGTATCAGACGACCCAACTGCGATGGACAAAGTAAAATTGTTTTTCGAGATGTTCTCGCAGCTCCCGGGATGGTTCACGAATTTATGGATCCTTGTCGTGGCCAGCATATATGGTATAAAGGGGACACAAATATTTAGGAACGGAGGAAAAAAATAATGCCTAATAGAAGATATAACAAACAAGTTGCCCCTCAAATGAAAATGGGTGGCAGAGTAAAAAGAAAAGGTGGTGGAATGGGTGGTAGAACTGGTGAGATGATGTACTCACGAGGGTATGGTGAAGGTATGAAATCAAAAAGAAAACCTACTGAACTTATGGATAGAGGCGCTATGAAAAAAGGCGGCAAAGTTGGTAAGAAGAAACAAGGTTACAAAGACAGAAAAGATGAATCTATCGCTATGAGAATCAGAAAGAAAAGAACTGCTAAACAATTAAAAGCTAGCAGAGATGATTCTTATGGAAGATTTGGTTCAAAAGCTAAAAAGTCTGGAAAGATTAATAGGTAGTTTATGAACACTAGAAGAATGAATCGTCTTGAAGAACTTGGCAGAGTTGATTCTGAAAAAGCTTTTACCAAAAAAGGTAAAAGAAATCTTAAAGACGAAAAGAAAAGAATCGTTAGAGAACTTAACAAGAAAAAAGATGGTGGTTCTTTAAAACCTGTAGACAAAGAAAAAAATCCAGGTCTTGCTAAACTTCCAACTAAAGTTAGAAATAAAATGGGTTACATGAAAGATGGTGGTAAAGTAAAAAAAGATTATAAACTTGGAACTAAATTTCAAGGAGATTATAAAGGTAAATCTCTTGGAGGAAAAGCAAAAGAGTTTGTTAAAACAGCAGCTAAACAAACTGCTGGAACAGCGAAACAAATTGCTAAAAAAATTAGAACCAAAAAAATGGGTGGTGGCATGATGAGGAAACGACCTATGATGAAAAGTGGTGGTATAGCTAAAAAAGGAATGGGTTGCGAGATTAGATAATGCCTCTCACGGACAAAGGTAAAAAAATAATGAAGTCCATGAAGAAGCAGTATGGCAAGAAAAAAGGCGAACAAGTTTTTTATGCGTCTAAAAATAAAGGCAAAATAAAAAACGTAGATAAGAAAAGGAAAAAATAAAATGGCTAAACTATGTCCAAGAGGTAAAGCGGCTGCGAAGAGAAAATTTAAGGTATATCCTTCCGCATATGCAAATATGTACGCATCAGCTGTTTGTTCTGGTAAAGTTACACCAGGTGGCAAAAAGAAAAGAAAAAAAATGCGTGAAGGGGGAATGGTCATAGAGGACATGACTACAATGATAGAGGTCTAATGGCCAAAAAAGGTTTAAGAGCATGGGTGAAAGAAAATTGGGTAGATATTGCCAACAAAAAATCGGATGGCTCATACCCGAAATGTGGAAGAAGTGGTGGAGAAAAAAGAAAAAATTATCCAAAATGCGTGCCTATTGCAAAAGCAAGAGCGATGAGCAAAGGGCAGCGTGCGGGTGCCGTAAGAAGAAAACAAGCGAAAGCTAATCAGGGACCTACTCCAGATAGAGCTAGAACGTTTGCTAAAAAGAAAGATGGTGGGATGATAGAACAAGCACAAAGAGATTACAAAGGTAGCTACATAGAAGGTAGTTTAGGTGGAGTAAAAGTTTCAAATCCAAGTTTAAGAAATTATTATAAAGGAATGCTGTAATGAGAAGACAATCTCAAATGCCAGCTAGAAATAAAAAAAACTTTAGACCTACAAAGTCTGGAGCAGGCATGACACGAGCCGGTGTCAAAGCTTATAGAAGATTAAATCCCGGTTCAAAACTAAAAACAGCCGTGACAGGAAAAGTGAAACCTGGATCAAAAGCTGCGAAACGTAGAAAATCATACTGCGCACGTTCGCTCGGACAATTAAAACGAGCTTCAGCTAAAACAAGAAATGATCCAAATTCTCGTATCCGTCAGGCACGAAGAAGATGGAAATGTTAAGACAAGCAATACTACAAGCACTAGAAGATAAATACACTGCACAAATATCTGAGGCAGATGCAACTATAAAAATTTATCTAGATCACTCTGTTGGTATCGGAGAACATCCACAACACATAGAAGAGATAGATAAACTTTTACAAAAAATTGTAGACGCTGAAGAAAAATTAAAAGAATTACAGGCTTTTAAATTATAAGGAGATATATGGTCAAGAAACTAAACAAAGTAGCTAAAGCTTTAGGTAAGGCTTCTAAACTACACAAGAAACAATCTAATATAATAAAAAAACATATAAAGGAAATGAAATCTCATGGCAGATCCAAAAAAGGGAACAGGTAAACATCCTGGTAAAAAATATGGTAGAAGGCTCTATACTGATGAAAACCCTCGTGACACTGTTGGAATTAAGTTCGCAACGCCGACGGATGCGAGAAAAACAGTGGCGAAAGTTAAAAAAATTAATAAGCCGTTTGCTAGAAAAATTCAAATTCTAACCGTTGGAGAACAGCGAGCCAAGGTTATGGGTAAATCAAAAGTCGCTGCAATTTTTAAGAAAGGTAAAGATGCTATCAGAAGAACTAACACTAATAGACAAACTTAAAAGAAGAATAGACGCAACTCTACAACAAATAGGAGACAGTATGATTACTGGTGGGGTTGACAGTATGGAGAAATATAAATATATGTTAGGACAGGCACATGCCTACCAAATAGTAATACAGGAAATCTCTAACCTGCTAAAAAATGACAAGGAGCAAGATGAACAAGGAAACGTTATCGACATCGGAAAAGGAAGTACCAAAAACTAGATTGGCACTTCAAGAAAAATACGACCAAGAAAAAAAAGAAGAACCTCACGCAAAAAGATTAGACCCCGACAATATAAAAGATATGGTAAGTCAATTACCAGAACCTGTCGGTTATCGACTTTTAGTTTTACCTTTTACACCAAAAGAGAAAACTAAAGGTGGAATATTATTTTCCCAAGAACAACTAGATAAAGCAAGAATAGCNACNACTTGTGGNTATGTTTTAAAAATGGGAGATCTTGCATACAAGGACAAAGANAAATTTNATNANCCTTGGTGCAAANTAGGAGATTGGGTAATGTTTGCCAGATATGCTGGTGCACGTTTACCAATAGAAGGTGGAGAAGTGCGAATACTAAACGATGATGAGGTGTTAGGGACAATAAAAGATCCCGAATCAGTTCTTCATTACATTTAACATAGGAAGGATACTATGCCAACGGAAAACGCACATAAAGCAGATGATCTAATTGACGTAGGTGAAGCTGATCAAAAAGCGACTGAAATTAATTTAGATGATAAGGGTGAACCAGAAAAAGTTGAAGCACCCAAGGAAGAGAAGATTGAAGTAGAGCAAGTTTCAGAAACTCCAGCAGAAGATAAAACTTTTGAAAACGAGAGAGAAACTAAACTTGAAAAAAAAGAAGAAAAAAAGGACGAGTTAAAAGAATATAGTGAAGGCGTTCAAAAACGTATCGCTAAACTTACTCGTAAAATGCGAGAAGCAGAAAGGCAAAAAGAAGAAGCCATAGCTTTTGCAGAAGCAGCTAAAAAATCACAATCATGAATTACAAAATAGATTATCTAAATTAGATAAATCTTATGTGTCTGAATTTGAAAGTAGAGTATCTACTAATTTATCTGCAGCTAAACAAGCATTAAAAACTGCTATTGAAGCTCAAGATGTTGAAGGTCAAGTTAAAGCACAAGAACAAATTGCAACTTTAACTATGGATGCTGCACGTTTAAGTTCATTAAAAACTCAAGCAGAGGCACCTAAAGAGGAAAAAGAAGTTAATATTACTCCTCAAAGATCTACTCAATCACCGGTAACGGATCCTAGAGCAGAAGAATGGGCAGCTAATAATGCATGGTTTGGTAATGATTCAGCTATGACTTACACGGCTTTTGACATACATAAAAAGCTAGTAGAGGAAGAAGGTTATGATCCTAAATCTGAAGAATATTACGCAGAAGTTGACAAAAGAATTAGAGTTGAATTTCCGCATAAATTTGATAAGATAGAAAACACTTCTACAGAAAGAGCAAAACCTGCTCAAACTGTAGCCTCGGCTAAACGTTCAGCCTCAACAGGACGCAAAAAAACTGTCAAACTCACGCCTTCACAGGTAGCAATTGCTAAAAGATTAGGTGTGCCACTTGAAGATTATGCAAAACAATTAAANATCACGGAAGGAGCATAAAATGGAANATNAAAAAATNAAAACTTCTCGTGCGAGCCAAACAAGANNNAANNNTGAANNTAAAAAAGTTTGGNCTCCACCCAACTCACTTGATGCACCNCCAGCGCCAACTGGATANAGACATCANTGGATACGTNCCGANATNCTCGGANNATCAGATGCTAAAAATNTAGCATCNTCTTTGAGAGAAGGATGGGAGTTAGTNAGAGCTGACGAATATCCTGAATCAAATTATCCATCGATACATGAAGGCAGATACGCTGGAGTAATCGGAGTGGGAGGCCTATTGCTGGCTAGGATACCAGAGGAGATTGCGCTTCAAATCGATGCTTACTATAAGAAGCAAAACGATGCAAAAGAAGAAGCAGTAGATAACAATCTTATGAAGGAACAGCACCCTAGTATGCCGTTCAATAGTGAACGACAAACTCGTGTAACTTTTGGTGGTACAAAGAAAAGTTAATCTTTTAACTATTCCTACCCAACAAAGTAAATTAAACCGTATTTAGCTATGTGGCTAAATACATAATTAAGGAAACTAAACTATGGCAAATGCAAGTACGACTGGTTTTGGGTTAAGAACGACTGCAACTGTTGGAAATACTCCAGCAACTTCTGGTCAATCTAACTACAAAATCAAATCAGGCCTAGGTGTTGGTATCTTCAAAAATAATCCAGTATCACTTCAAGATGCAAGTGGTGACCAAGGTTATTTACAAGATGCAAGTTTCAATACTACTGATGATACAGGATCAGGTGGAGCAGCGTTCGACAATTCTGGACATGCGCCTCTTATCGGAGTATTTAATGGAGCTTTCTTCATAAATAGTTCTACAAGCAAACCAACGTTTGCTAATTCAGTAGCAGCAAGCACAACATTTGGCACTGACTACAATACGGGCAGCAACGACGGTATAGGTTTTGTAAATGACAATCCGCAACAAGAGTATATTATCAAAGCGGATGCGGCAGTTACTCAAGCTATGATCGGTGATGCTGGCTATAACACAAACAGCTTTTCAGCTGGAGATGCTAAAGACGGACAATCAACTGTTACTTTGGACATTGGTGGTGGAGCAGCAACTACTCACATGTTTAAACTTGTGAGAATTGCAGACGATCCAGAAAACAATGACGCAACAGCAGTAGGTTGTAACGTTGTAGTATCAATAGCTCAAGCTAGTAACTTGTACAATTAATAGTAGAATAGGAGTATAACAACATGGCAATATCAAGAGCACAGCTAGTTAAAGAACTAGAGCCAGGTCTGAATGCACTATTCGGACTTGAGTACAAACAATATGCGGACGAGTGGTCTGAAATTTTTGACACAGAAACATCTGACAGAGCTTTCGAAGAGGAAGTAATGTTAGCTGGTTTCTCAAATGCGTCAGTTAAACCTGAAGGACAAGGTGTAGCTTTCGACGATGCGCAAGAAACTTTCACAGCTCGTTACACTAACGAAACGATTGCATTAGCGTTCGCAATCACAGAAGAAGCTATCGAAGATAACTTGTATGACAGACTTG
>FUFK010038290.1_pt1 | contig 50831 bp, 73 predicted proteins | sample 1021851 | NCBI WGS metagenome assembly FUFK01 (sample SAMEA51879418, study PRJEB19060) | metagenome | reverse complement strand
ATAAGAGATAGATATGGAAGTAAAGCTAAAATATTTGTCTATCCTGATCCTGCTTGCAAACAAAGAAAAACAAGTGCTGGAGGTAGAACTGATTTGTCTATCCTTCAAAACTCTGGCTTCAATGTTAAAGTTAAAAACAAACATTCAGCAATTAGAGATCGAGTCAATAATGTAAATTCAAGACTTAAAGATTCAAATGGCGAAAGGCATATTTTCATTGGAAAAAATTTAAAAATATTGTTAAAAGGATTACAAAGACAAATTTATAAGGAAAACACAAACATTCCAGATAAAGAGGAAGGATTCGACCACATGAATGATGCTCTAGGATATTTGATAGACTATATAAAACCTTTGACTATTAAAACTCCTGGTAGTATTCCTCAAAGATGGAATCTAAAAGGAAATTATGGCGTACAGCAAAGACGAGGCACTAGATACTCATAAAGATTATAGAGAGACTATTAATAATTGGGAGTATTTTATTAGAAGTTATAATGGTGGTTATGACTACACAATAGGTCAATACTTAAATAGATATAATCTTGAATTAGATAATGAGTTCAATCAAAGACTTGCTAATACTCCATGCGATAATCATTGTAAAAATATTATACAAATTTATTCATCATTTCTTTTTAGAGTAAAACCATCAAGAGACTTTGGTTCTATGAGTGAAGAACCTAGTTTAGAATCATTCTTAAAAGACGCTGACCTAGAAGGTAATAGTTTTAACAACGTAATTAAACAAGCTCAAAACTATGCTTCAATTTATGGTCATTGTTTTATGATTTTAGATAAACCAACAATACAAACAAGAACAAGGGCAGATGAACTTAATCAAGATATTAGACCTTATATTTCTATTGTAACTCCAGAAAATGTTTTGGATTGGAATTTCAAAAGAGAAGTAAATGGTAAATATTATTTAGATTATTTAAAAATAAGAGAAGAGGTAGATAAAGATGGAGGAACGTATTTTAGAATTTGGTATCCTGATAGAATAGATACTCTTTATCAAAAAGATCAACAAGACCCTTCCATTATAGATACTGCCGATAATCTGATTGGCAAAATACCAGCAGTTATTTTATACAATTCCAAATCGCACAAGAGAGGAATTGGTCAATCAGACCTTACTGATATAGCTGACTTACAAAAATCAATTTACAATGAATATAGCGAAATAGAACAATTAATTAGATTAACGAATCATCCATCATTAGTTAAAACTCCAAGTGTTAATGCAAGTGCTGGAGCTGGTGCTGTAATCGAAATGCCTGACGAAATAGAACCAAACTTAAAACCATACTTACTACAACCATCAGGAGCTAACTTAAATGCAATCATGGATTCAATCCAACACAAAGTAGAAGCCATAAATAGAATTGCACACACAGGAGCTATTAGAACTACTAAACAACAAGTATCAAGTGGAATAGCTTTACAAACTGAGTTTGAATTACTAAATGCTAGACTATCAGAAAAAGCTGATAATTTAGAAATAGCAGAGGAACAAATTTTTAGATTATATGCACTATTTCAAAATGTTAATTATGATGGAGAAATAAACTACCCCGATAGTTTTAATATTAGAGATTACGCTACTGACCTTCAATTTTTCTCAATGGCAAAAGCAATGAATTTACAATCTCCAACTTTTAACAAAGAAGTGGATAAAGAAATAGTAAGAGCTGTAATTGATGATGATGATAAACTAACACAAGCATTTGACGAAATAGATGGTCAAGCTGAAGTGGGTCAATTTACACAAGACGAAGTACAAGAAGAAGATGTTGAAGATGAAGATGTATAATGGCAGACAAAGTAAGACAATTCACAATATATCGAATTAAAAATTTAGATAGGGCAGAGCAAGAATATTATAGAACATTACAAAGAACTTTAGATAAAATAGAAAATGATGTTGTTGCTTTAGCAGGTCGAGAACTACCAACACAAAAAGGAAAACTTATAGAGTTGCAAGCAGCCGTAGCAATTCGACCAAAAATAAGAACTATCTTACAAACTGAGTTTTTAGGATGGGCTGACACAGTTACTAAAAAAGGATTTAATAGACAAGCAAAACGAATCGAGAGAGCTTTTAGAACTATTGGTAATATACCAGAGGAGTTTCTGGTCCTTACAAAAGGAGATTTGGAATTAGTTAAAAATTTAAAACTTCAAACATTTACTCAATTCAAAGATATATCAAACACATTTACAAAAAGACTATCTGATAAGATTTATCAAGACACACTTGTTGGTAGAGAATTTGTAGAATTAGAAAAAGAATTAAGACAAACGATCAATGGCATTTATAGTAAAACAAATGATAAAGAAGCACAAAAGCTAGTTAATTTTGTAAAAAAAAATAAAAATGTTAAATCAATGCAATCAAGAGTTGACAAAGCAGTCGCAACTTTACAATCAAAGTTTGGTAGAGATAGAGCTGGGGAAAACATGAGAAGATACTCTAGCCAATTATTAAATGATGGATTAAGAGAATTTGACGCCCAAGTTAATGCTAAAAAATCTCTTGATGCTGGTCTTACTCATGTCAAATATTTTGGAGACATAATTCCTGAAACAAGAAGGATTTGTAGAGATGTATTAAGTGGTGTATATAGAAAAAGGAAGAGTAATCTCTTCACTATTGACGAAGTAAGAAAACTATGGACTCAACAATCTTGGAGTGGCAAAAAGCCAGGAGACCCATTAGTTGTTAGAGGTGGTTATAATTGCAGACATCAATGGACTTACGTCAATCCTGATTGGTATGACGCAAATGGACAATTAATAATATAGGAGAAAAAATGTCAGAAGAACAAAAGGTTAATCAACCGCAAAATGATGCACAAGAAGTTGTGGCTAAAGAAACTAAAACTGACGAGGTAAAACAACAAAACACATTTACCCAAGAACAGCTTGATAATATTATCAAACAAAGACTTGAAGCTGAAAAACAAAAGCATCAAAGAATGTTAGATGAACAAAAGAAAAAAGAAGATGAAGCTCTTAAAGAAAAGCAAGTACAAGAAGCTAAAACAAAAGCTGATCTTGAAAATCTAATGAAACAAAGAATAGCTGAAAAAGACCAAGAAATAATGAATTACAAAGAAATGATGAAAAAAGAAAAGATTGATAATTCTTTATTGTCAGAAGCGTCTAAATACAAAGCTATAAATCCATCACAAGTAGTTGAGCTTGTTAAAAGCCAAGTAAGATTGAGTGATGATAATAGAATTGAAATACTTGATAATAATAAAAACATTAGGTATAACTCAAAAGGAGAGCTATTTACTATTGAAGATAAAGTAAAAGAGTTCCTAGATGCTAACCCACATTTCCGTCAAGGGTCTTATGCTGGAGCAGGAAGCCAGTCTAGTATCGAAGGTAAAACTGTAAAACCTTTTAATATTCAGGATTTAGATATGAGCAAGGCAGAAGATCGAAAACGATATGCTGAATATCGTAAAGAGAGAGACTCTGCTCCTGTTAGTATTAATTTAAACAATAAATAATAGAGGACAAAAACAATGGCAAACGAAAGCACAAGTTCTACACTATCGGAACTATACACAGAGATAGTGGCAGAGGCATTGTTCGTAGCAAGTGAGAGATCAATTATGAGACCACTTGTAAGAAACTATGCTGTGACTGGTGGTGGAAAGTCAGTTGAAGTTCCAATTTACTCAGCAGTTTCAGCTGCAGCAGTATCGGAAGCATCTGATTTATCTAACACAGCGATTGACCCTACTTCTAAAACAATCACTTGTTCAGAACATGGGATAATGACAACTCTAACTGATCTAGGTAGAAACGCAGCACCAAGAAATGTTGCTGCAGATATTGGTAGATTATTTGGAGAAGCAATCGCAAAAAAAATAGACAAAGACTTAACTGCTCTATTCGGTGGTTTTTCAACTACTGTTGGTTCAGCTTCAACTGCAATGTCGGCAAGTTTAATCTTCCAAGCAGTAGCGAAGTTAAGAGCAGCAGGTGTACCTGGAGAAAATTTATCTGCAGTTATCCACCCACAAGTAGCATTTGATTTAAAATCAGGTCTTACAAATACATTTGCTAACCCTAACCCTGGTGTTGGTAATGAAGCATTAAGAACTGGTCTAGTAGGTCAAATAGCTGGAGTAAATATATTTGAAACTTCAAATATGACAGACTCATCTGGTAATGATCCAGGATCAACTGGAGATTACAAAGGTGCTGTATTCCACTCTGATGCTTTAGGTCTAGCAATGATGCAAGATCTAAAAATCGAAACTCAAAGAGATGCGAGTTTAAGAGCTGACGAGATAGTAGCAACAGCAGTTTATGGAGTTGGCGAATTAGACGACTCTAAAGGTTGTGAAGTCGAATCTGACTCATCAATCCAATAATAATTGGATACTTTGTGAGGGTGGGAGACTGCCCTCACATTAAAATTAAATGGAGGAATTATGGACATTAGATTAACGAATGGTAAAAAAATTATTGTAAAACCAAAAAAATACTATGAAGCTAATATAGGATTTTATCAAAGAAATGGTTTTGCTCCTGTCGATGAAGTAAAAAAAGAAATTAAAAAGGCGACAAAAAAAGACATTACTGATAAAGTAGTTAAACAAAAACCAAAGAGAAAAAAAAATGTTAAAAAAGTTAAAAAGAAAGTTTAGAAAGATTCTAAAGTGGATCGTAGGTAGTTATGGCTAATTTTACAGGGGCAGATGTAATTGTTGCAAGTGATGTAACGAAGTATCAACCTGATTGTTTTGAATTTGGAATTGCGTCAGGTTCTACAGAGGCAACTAATTTTTTTGCACAAACTACAAATGACATTTTAAGAGAATTAAGAATTAAATGGTGGCCAGTCTATAAAACAAATGTCTATACTGACATTACAGTTTTAAACACAGAAGAGATGGATAATACCAAAGTCAATTTGGATCAATTTGAACGAGCTGGTGTTTATTTATTTCTTGGAAGATTTTTATTACCAGCATTGACTAAATTTAGACCAGAGGCAGAAAAAGATAGATTCGAGAGAATGGGAGAATATTATATGTCAGAATATAATAAAGAATTTAGATCAATACTTGAAGATGGTGTTGAGTATGATTCTAAACAAGATGCTTCTATTGGTGTCAATGAGAGAGAACCATTACACGGATTTAGAAGATTGACTAGATAATGCTTAATGTAAGAGTAATATCTAATCAGAAGCATGTCTCAAAAAAAATAGATCAATTCTTTAGACAAATACCAAGAGCTACAGAAAAAGCAGTACAACAAGCTGGNTTTCAATTAATAGCGATAATAAGAAAATTAACTAAACAAGGTGTCGATTTTAGGAGACGTAGATTTGCTCCATACTCGGAACAATATATTAAAAGATTACAAAGAGAAGGCAAAAGAACTAATGTTGATTTAATTTATAGTGGAGAAATGTTAGGTTCATTAACTTCAAAAGTAAGAGGTAAAGGTAAAGCAACTGTTTTTTTTAATAGAGCAAGTACAATGAAAAGAGCTTTATTTAATCAAGTGATGAATAGTCCAACAAGAGAGTTTTTTGGGTTTGACAAAAGGACTGAACAAATTATACAAAAACAATTTAGGAAAACTGTAGAAAAATTAATGAAAAGAGTATGAGTGTAAGAGAAAATATAGCATCAAACGTAGCGTCAACAATAAGTGGTATTTCGAGTCCAAGTATTAAAAAGGTTACTAGACAACCATTTGATATTGATGAATTAAGCGATAAACAATACCCAGTTGTAATTGTTCAAACTAGCGAAGAGACAAGAGAAGATATTGAATTAGGAACTGGGGCAAAAACAAGGCAAGGAACTATTGANTTTGTTTTNAGTGGTTTTGTTAAAGGAGCAGAAGNNAATATTGACACAAAGAGAAATCAATTAATCACAGCTATTGAAACTGAGCTAGAAAATGATATTACTAGAAATGGTAATGCACTTGATACACAAGTCATATCTGTGGAAACAGACGAAGGGACTCTATTCCCAGTCGGTGGGATACGGATGACTATTAGGTGTATTTACACATTTGATTCAGGAACACCGTAGGAGAAAACATGGCAAGTAAAGATAAAATAATAGATAAGATAGAAAAAAAAATTGATGCAATAGAAAAATTACACGATAAAGAATCTTTATTGTGTGAGGAAGTAAAAGACCTTTTAAGCGAGATTAGAGAAGATCAAGTTGAAGAGGATGAAGATTGGGATGAAGATGATATTGAAGATGAAGATGATTCCCAAGATGATGAATAATTATTTGACGATAAGTATTAAATATATTAAAAGCTAATTCATAGGAGGAAAAATGGCTGTACATCATGGAAAGGAAGGAGAAGTTGTTGTTGGAGGTTCAGCAGTTGGCGAACTTACAAACTTCACTTTAGAAACTACAGGAGATGTTGTTGAAAGCACAAAAATGGCAGATGGTGCAAAATCATTTGTAGCTGGTAGAACATCTTTTAGTGGAACTTTAGACATGCACTTTGACGAAGCTGATAGTGTGCAAACACAATTAACTGCTGGTGCTAGTGTTACTTTCAAATTATTACCTGAAGGAAGTTCATCAGGCGATAGAAAATTTGAAGGTGCTGGTATCATTACAGGAATGTCAGTTACTCAACCATTAGATGGAATTGTAGCAAGAAGCGTTACTTTTCAAGGAACTGGTGCATTGACAATAGGAACTGAATAATAATTTATGTCAATTATAGATCGAGTCAAAACGCATTTTGATTCTCTAAAGACTATAACTATTGAAGTTCCAGAGTGGAAGGATGAAGAGGGAAAACCCTCTATATTCTATTCTGAGCCATTAACTCTTGAAGAGAAAAACATAATCTTTAAAAAGTCTAATAATTTTACTGACTTAACCGTACTTGTTGATTTATTGGTAATGAAACTTCAAGTAAAGGATGAGAAGGGTAATCTTAAAAAAGCGTTTAAATTAGAAGATAAATTTGAATTAAGACGTAAAGCTGACTCTAATGTAATTGCTGGTATCTCAAACAAAATACTAGCTGATGCAAATTACGAGGAAGCTGAAAAAAAGTAAATAGCGACCCTAACATTCAATCTATTTTAGTGGTCGCTGATAGACTCAAACTTCCAATACAAAAAGTTTTAGATATGCCTATATCTCATTTTAATCTATGGTTAGCTTACTTGAAAAAAGAACAAGAAGAGTATAAAAACCAAAAGAACATAGCAAAGTATAAGAAGTAAATAAATGGCGAATCAAACACTTAAAATAGATGTAGTAGCACAAGATAAAAGTAAAAGAGCTTTAAACCAAGTTCAAGGAAACTTGCAAAAAGTAAGACAATCTGTATTTAATTTAAGAAATGCTTTTATAGGTCTTGGTGCTGGTGTAGTTGTAAAAGGGTTTGTAGATGCTGGAATACAAATAGAAAATCTAGGTGTTCAATTAAAAGCATTATTTGGGTCAGCTACTAAAGGAAAACAAGCATTAGAAGCAGTTACCAAATTCGCAGCCACTACACCTTTTGAATTAAGAAACATACAACAAGGTATTACTGCACTTGCAACAGTCGCAGAGAGAGCTGAAAAATCAGGTATATCCTTTGAAGAGCTTTTAAAAATTACTGGTAATACAGCAACAGTTTTAGGTGGAGACTTTGCTTTAGCATCTTTACAAATACAAAGATCATTTAGTGCAGGTATTGGTAGTGCTGAACTATTTAGAGAACGTGGTGTTAGAGCAATGGCTGGGTTCAAAGAGGGTGTAGCTGTTAACACAGAACAATCTATACAAGGTTTAGCAAAGGCATTTGGTACAGGTGGAAAGTTTGGTAATTTAACAAACGAATTAGCTCAAACATTGTTTGGTACAGTATCCAATATTAAAGATGCTTTTTTTCAATTCCAAGTATCAGTTGCAGAAGGTTTTTTTGGAGCTTTAAAAGAAAATCTTGGAGACTTGAAAAAAACAGTAGAGGAAAACAAAAAATCAATATCAGAGTTTGGAGCTATGATAGGTTCAGGATTAAGTTCTGCTATTAATGCCACTGCTTCTGCTTTTAAATTTTTTAAAGAAAATTTAGATTTGATTGTAAATGCAATAAAGATTTTACTTGCATTTAAGTTAATTAAATTCTTTTTAGATTTAACAATAGCTATAAAAGGCACAACGACTGCGATGTTAGCTTTTAACGCAGCAACAAGAAAAAATTTAATTATTGGTGGAGCTGCAGTTTTATTATCACAACTTGATAAAATTGTAGCAAAATTAAGAGAGTTAGGTTTATTAGATGAAAAAGAGAAACTTCCTAAAGTGCCAGAACGACCACTTGAAGTTGATGTAGTTCCAAAAAGAAAAGAAACTTTATTTGAAGCAGCAACAAGAAATCTTAAAGATTTTAGAGATCAATTAGAAAAATTAAATAAAGGGGAGATAGAAAAATTACAAACTAAAATGACTACTATTGGTAGTATCATTGCAAAAGGTTTAAATGCTGGTATTAAGAAAACAAGTGATGCTTTAGCAAGATCAATAATTTTAGGAGAAAATTTAGCAGAGTCATTTAGAAAAATGGCACAAGAATTAGCAGTTAGAGTATTAAGTGCATTAATTGAAATAGTAGCAAGAAAAGGTGTAGAACTTGCTATTGAAAAATTAATTACTAGAGAAAAACAAAAACAAGTAGCTTTAACAAAAGCATCATCTAAAGGTAATCTTTTATCAACAGCATTTAGTTTTTTTGGAGGATTTTTTCAACATGGAGGAGCTGTATCAAAAGGAAAACCAATTATGGTAGGGGAACGTGGACCAGAGATGTTTGTACCTAATAGCACAGGTCAAATAACTCAAAATGCAAGAGGTACAAGTGGACAACCTGTAAGCGTTAATTTTAATATTAATGCTATTGACTCTACAGGTTTTGAGGAAGTGTTAATTAATAATCGAGGAACAATTACAGCGATTATTAACAATGCTCTTAATGAACAAGGGAAAGCGAGTCTAGTATAATGAGTGGTGCATTTCCAATATCATCTGCAGCTTTTGAAACACTTGGTATAAAAACTATTCAACCAACAATAATTTCAAAAACTGATAGTGGAAAAAGATTAACAAGACAAATTCAAGGTCAAAGATTTGCATTTACTGCTTCAATAATTACAGCAAAACGAAGTGATGTTTATGGAGAACTTATGGCTTTTATAATGAAACAAAGAAGTTCAAAAGAAAATTTTACAATTATCCCTCCTGAGTTAGAAGATGCAAGAGGTGTGGAATCAGGCACATTATTAGTTAATGGTTCTCACACTTCTGGCGATACAACAATAGCCATTGATGGTTTTGCATCTGATACAGCAAATAGATTACGAGCTGGAGATTTTATAAAATTTAATGGACATACAAAAGTCTATATGGTTGTTTCTGATGTTACAAGTTCGTCAAACGCAGCAACAGTAACTATTGAACCACCTTTAGTTTCTAATTTATCTAATAACGAAGTTGTTAGTTATGATAACATTCCATTTACTGTTTATCTAACTAATGATATTCAAGAATTTGGCGTNGTAGGTGCTGATAAAGATGGAAACCTATTATACAAATTTGAATTAGATGTCGAAGAAGCGTTATAAAATAAGATATTATATTAATGTTGATGTATTAGCAGAGGAGATTGTTGATGCTAATGAGATTGATGTAGAAAATTTAAAATTGAATCAAAGGGATTTTCCTAGTAAAAACGCTAAATGGATTATTTATGATGATATGAAAATATCAAGAAAAACGATAGAGGACTATGACGAGATCACTAACAACAGCGATAAAAAATGAACTTGCTACAGGAAACATACAACCTGTTCATTTACTTACCATTGGTTTTGGTACACCTCAAAATTTAACAGATTGTGCTTTTGACATAACATCTTCTATATCTGGCTCTAGTGTAACTTATAGTTCAAGTTCTTTTTTATTAGGAGTAAGTGAATTTACAGAAGAGACTGATATTACAAAAGCATCTATCAATATTCAATTAAGTGGAGCTGATCAAACATTTATTTCTTTGGTTTTAAATGAAAACGTAGTTAATGATAGTGTCACTATTTTTAGAGGTTTTTTAGATAGTAGTAATGCTATAATTAGTGACCCTTTTTTACTTTATAAAGGTCAAATAGATACTTTTGATATAAGAGAAACAGAAAACTCATCTATTGTATCTTTAGGTGTAGTTTCTCACTGGGCTGATTTTGAAAAACAAAATGGTAGAAAAACAAACAATACTTCTCAACAAAGATTTTTTGCGAATGATGTAGGCATGGATTTTTCAAGTCAAACTGTGCAAGATATTAAGTGGGGTAGAACATAATGGGTTTAAGAAAATTTTTTAAAAGTGTAACTAAAATATTTAAACCTATAATAAAAATAGTTAGTAAAGCTATATCTTGGCTTGTTCCTAAACCACCAGAATTACCAGATTTTGGAACAAGCGAATTTGACGATTTTGAAAAGGGTATTTTAGTAAACAAACAAAGTAATGATGCTTCAATCCCTGTAATTTATGGCACAAGACTTGTCGGAGGCACACGGGTTTTTCTGCAAACCAGTGGTACAGATAATAATTTTTTATATATAGCTCTTGTATTATGTGAAGGCGAAATCAATGGAATTACAGAAATAAGAGTAGATGATAAAGTAGTTACTTTTGATGGAAGCATAGCTGATAATACTCAAAGAAGTGTTGCTAGCAGTGACTCTAATTTTTACAAAGATGGTGTTAGTTACATCACGATAGAACCACATTTTGGAAGTGATAGTCAAAGTGCATCAACATTATTATCAACACTTTCAAATTGGGGAACAAATCATAGGTTACGAGGTGTTTGTTATTTGGCTTTACGTTTTAAATGGAATCAAGATATATTTGGTTCAATACCAAAAGTTCAAGCTATTGTTCAAGGTAGAAAAATATCTACTTTTGATGGAAGCTCTAATGAAACAACAAATCAATTTAGTTCAAATCCTGCTTTTTGTTTATTAGATTATTTAAGAAATGAAAGGTTTGGAAAAGGTTTAGCACTTACTGACATTGATATTCCAAGTTTTTTTCAAGCATCACAAGTATGTGAAACACAAGTAACACCTTTTTCTGGAGGTTCTCAAATAAACTTGTTTGATTGTAACGCTGTTCTTGATACCTCAAAAAAAGTAATAAATAATGTGCGAGACTTAATAAAAGGTATGAGAGGATTTATGCCTTATGTTGAAGGTAAATATCAATTAATTATAGAAACAACAGGTACGGCTTCTATTAGTTTAAATGAAGATGATATTGTTGGTGGATACACTTTATCGAGTCCAAGTAAAAGCGATAAATATAATAGAGTGATTGTTTCATATATTAATCCAGATCGTCAGTTTCAAGTTGACGAGACTCAATTTCCACCACTAGATGATAGTTCTTTACCTAGTGCTGATCAACATAATACAATGAAAACAGCTGATGGTGGCTTTCTATTAGAAGGACGGTTTGATTTTAAAACATTGACCAACACCTATCAAGCTACAGAAATGGCAGAGATTATCCTTCGTAGAAGTCGAGAACAATTATCTTTAGATATTAATGTTGGGTTTGACGCTTATGATCTTGCTATTGCTGATATTGTAAATATTACTCACTCATCTTTAGGTTTTACAAATAAACCATTTAGAGTCATGGGTATTACTTTCAATAGTGATTATACAATACAATTAAGTTTAGTTGAACATCAAGACTCTCATTATACTTTTGCAACGCAAACACAAGCAGCTACAGTTCCATCAACTACACTACCAAATCCTTTTGTAATTCAACCACCAGCTGGAATAACTTTAAGTGATGAAATGATTGAGTATGCTGATGGTGTTGTCATTACAAGATTAAATATATTAATTACTCAATCCCCTGACTCTTTTGTTCAATACTATCAAGTTGAAGCTAAAAAAACATCAGAGGCAAATTTTAAGATAATATCAAGTGGTACTGAATTAAGACATGAATTTCTTAACGTAATTGATGGAGAAAATTACACAGTCCGTGCTAAATCAATCAATGCTCTAGGAGTTTCAAGTTCTTTTGTAAGTGCAACTCATACAGTTGTTGGTGCAACTGATACACCACAAGACGTTACAGATTTATCTGTATCAATGGTAGGTTCAAATCAAATGGAGCTATCCTGGACCCCTGTAACTGATTTAGATATTTCTTGGTATGAGATAAGGTTTCAAAATGTAACAACTGGTGCAACTTGGAATGAAAGTAGTCCTTTAGCAAAAGTAGTTAGAAGGAAGTCTAACTCTCTTGTTGTCAACGCAGCCACAGGTTCGTTTTGTATTAAAGCAGTAGATAAATTAGGAAATAGTAGTGCTAATGCTTCTATTGTAGCAACAAACATATCAGGGTTGCAAAATTTTACAAATGTTTTAACTGTGAGTGAATAATGGCAGATTTTTTAGGAACAACAGATGCAAATGTGGCAGTTACTACTGATAGTCAAGGTAGAAAAGTATTAGTATTAGACACTATTACTAAATTTGATGATACTAATGGAAATTTTGAGTCTCCAGAAGGTAATTTTGATCTTGGAGGAACTGATCAAACATCAAATCCAACTAATTTTAATTCTAATGTTCAATCCTCTGGTTTTTATGACTTTGCAAATACATTATCTTTAGATGCTATTTATGACACGAATTTAGGTGCTATTGTAGGAATGAGTGCTGAAGATGAGTATGATTTATTTGATAGTGGTAGAGGTGCTTCACTATTTGAGTCAGCTAAAGCTCCTTTTGATGGCAGTCCTGAAATTCAATGTGGTGCAGAAGTACAAGTAGGTTTTGATGACACAAGTCTAGCAAACATTACTACTTTCCAAAAAATAGCTCAACAAAGTACAATCAAAGGAAGATTTTTTAAGTTTAAATGTAAAATTACGAGTGATGATAATAAAGTTAGAGCCAAAGTTCATACGTTACAATTCACAGTAAATATGGAGAAAAGAACAGAGGCAGGTCAAGACGTTGTATCAAGTGCCTCTGGAACAACAATTACATTTACAAATTCTTTTTATGCGACTCCAAGTATTGGTATAGCAGCACAGGGATTACAAACTGGAGATTATTACCAATTAACAAGTAAATCAAAAACTGGCTTTACAATTCAATTTTATAATAGTAGTAATGTAGGAATAAGTCGGACATTTGATTATCAAGTTGTTGGACATGGCTTGAAATCTTAAACAAAATGTCATAAAAGGAAATTATGAGTCAAGTATCGCAAATAACTTTAGACAACGTGAGTTTTGCTACGTTTAGATCGAATTTAAATAGTACCTTAAATGCTTTAAATTCAATGCACATTGGAACTTCTGCTCCAGGTACAGTGGCACAAGGTACAATTTGGATTGATTCAGGAACGTCTGGAAAACTAAAAGTAAAAATAAATGACGGATCTGACAATGTAGAATTATTTGAAATTGACATATCTTCAAATGCAGTATCTAGTAATATGTCAGTTACAGGAACAATATCAGAAACAGACCCTAACGCTTTACCATTAGCTTTAGCATTAGGATAAGGAGAATAAATGGCAAATACTTTTAAACAAATAAATTTTGCAGCTGAACCTGCTTCAGCTGGTACACCTTATGTTATGTACACAGTTGCATCATCAACAACAACAGTAATCATTGGTCTAATGCTTACAAATATTCACACAACATCTGTAACAACTGAGGTAGAATTAGTATCTACAACAGCAAANAGAGGTGGTGCAAACAATGTAGCAAATGGAACTTCNTTTTTNGTAAAAGATGTTAGTATTCCAAATGGCTCAACATTAGAACTTTTAACAGGTGGTAAAGTAGTTTTAGAAGCTGGAGATAAAATTCAAATAGATTGTTCAGTAGCAGATAAACTTTCAGGCTCTTTATCAGTTTTAGAAATAACATAGGAGTAATAAATGCCTTTTATAGGAAGAACACCTACACCCGTTCCATTAACAAGTTCTGATATACCAGATTCAATAATTACAGATGCTAAAATTGTTGGAATGACATCAAGCAAATTATCAGGTGCATTGCCTGCAATTGATGGTGCAAGTTTGACAGGAATATCATCAGATTTTGTAAAATTACATTCAACGACTGCAAGTAGTGGAACATCATCAGTTTCTATTGATGGACATTTTTCATCTACTTATGATATTTATAAATTAATTGCTCATAATGTAGAAAATGTAACTGATAATGTTGCTCTTTTTTTTAGAGCTAATATTGGTGGTTCTGCTCAATCATCTGCTATGTATATTTCAACAGGAACAGGAGTTAGAACTTCAACCAGCAACTCTATACAAGGTTCAGATTTTGGAACTTATAATGGTTATAATCAACAATATTTTTCATGGGTTCAATCACAAAATACAGGATCAAGTTTAAGTAAATTTAATGCTGAAGTGACAATTTTTAATCCTTTAGATACAACACATTATAAAGATTTTCATTATAAATGTACTTATGAGGGAAACAATGACCCATTATTTACAGAAAGTGTTGGAGGGAAACTTGCAACTACTTCAGCAGTTTCTGGTTTTACTTTTTTAGCAGCTTCAGGTAATCTTGAATCAGGAACTTTTACTTTATATGGAGTTAAAAAATAATGGCATATATCGGAAAAGAACCAATAGTCGGAAACTTCCAAGTTTGTGATGCAATAAGTGTAGTCAATGGACAAGCTGCTTACACAATGCAAGTATCATCAACTAATGTAGTGCCTGAAAGTGCAAATCACATGCTTGTTTCTTTGAATGGTATTTTACAAAAACCTGGTTCATCATTTACTGTTTCTGGTTCAACAATTACTTTTGCATCTAATTTAGCAACAGGAGATGTTATAGATTTTATAATGTTACTTGGTAATGTTCTTGATATTGGAACACCATCAGATGCTACTGTAACAAATGCTAAAACAAATTTTGTATCAACATCATCTGGTGCTGGGTTACAAATTAAAGGAGATGGAACAACTGATGGAACTTTACAGCTTAATTGTAGTCAGAACAGTCATGGTGTTAAGATTGCATCTCCAGCACACTCGGCTGGTCAATCATACACTCTAACTTTACCCACAGGAAATGTAACTGCTGATAAATTTTTAAAAGTAGCTTCTGTATCAGGTTCAGGAACAACAGGAATAGGACAATTATCTTTTGCTGATGCTGGTGGAAATGCACCAGCTTTTCAAGCAACACTAAGTTCTAATTTTTCTTTTTCAAATACTACTGCAACAAAAGTTACATTTAACACAGAAACATTTGATACAGATAGTGCTTATGACAATTCTTCAAATTATAGATTTACACCACAAACTGCTGGAAAATATCTTGTCTATCTTTTTTTTAAACATAATCCTACAGGTGGAAATAATTTAGATACTGCTAATACATATCTTTATAAAAATGGATCATTAGAAGCTAATTTTGATTTTATAGAGGGGGATATGGTTAATGTTATGACAACAGGTGGTTTTAAAGTTGTTGATATGAATGGTTCAAGTGATTATGTTGAAGCCTATGCCTATCAAAGTACAACAGGATCACCATTAATAGAATCTGGAACAGGAAGTTATTTCGGTGCTTTCTTGTTAGGGGGGGTTTAATAAATGGCAACTTTAAGTAGTAAAATTAAAAAATTTTTAGGAACAGAAGTAGATTTTTTGAATGATGTAAAATTACAAAATGATGGTGATGGAGATTACATAAAAGAATGGAATCTTGATACACCACAACCAACAGAAGCAGAATTAAATTCTGTAGAAGATGAGGCAGATAAGTTAGAAAGAAACAATATTGTAATTGCAAAAAGAAAAACTTTATATGGTTCTTGGGATAAACAATTAGAAGAAATAAACGAACAAGGTCTTGATGCTTGGAAAGAAAGAATAGCACAAATAAAAGCAGATAATCCAAAGGAGTCTTAATATGGCTCTACTTTTTGCTAAAAACAATTCCCTTTCAGCAGTAACAGCACTTCCAGCTTCAGTATCAGGTGGGGGTCTTAATTTAATATCAACTCAAACTGCATCAAGTTCAGCTACAATAGATTTTACTTCAGGAATAGATTCTACCTACAAAGAATATATATTTAAGTTTTATNATATACACCCAGCTACTAATAATCAAGAATTTACATTTCAAGGTTCTACTGACTCAGGTTCAAGTTATGGTGTAACAATTACTTCAACTTTTTTTCAAGCATATCACGCAGAAAATGGAAGTGCAACTTCACTTGCTTACAATACTAACAAAGATTTAGCACAATCTACTTCTTTTCAAGCTATTGCAGATACTACAGGTAATGGAGATGATGAAACTGCAAGTGGATTTTTACACCTCTTTAATCCAAGTTCATCTGTGTTTGTCAAACATTTCTTTAGTGTAGATAATCATTATTATAATGGAACTTATAGTATAAATGACTATGCGGCAGGATATTTTAATACACAATCTCCTATTGATGCAATACAGTTCAAGATGGCATCAGGGAACATAGACTCAGGAACAATAAAATTATATGGAGTGTCTTAATGTCTTTTGGTTTAGTAAAACATAATAATAATTCTATATCGGCTATTACTACTGCTGGACAACTAACATCAGGTTCAATGACACTTATTAAAGAACAAACTGCTAGTTCAAGTTCTTCAATATCTTTTGTAGATGGAAGTGGTGGAGTAGTTTTAGATAGTACATATCCTATTTATGTTGTTAGATTATTAGGCTTACACCCAGCTTCTGATGCAGATCTACAATTTCAATGTTCAATAGACTCAGGCTCTAATTATAATGTTACTATGCAAACTTCGTATCCTTATGCAAGTCATAATGAAAGTGACAGTGCATCTTCTCTAGCTTATTTTACAGGTGGCGATCAAGCAAATGGAACTTCTTTTCAAAGAATTGCTAAAATTGGCAATGACAACGATCAAGCAGCAAGTGGCGAAATGTTTTTTTTTAATCTATCAAGTACGACTTTTGTAAAACATTTTATAAGTAGAGTAGCAGAAAGTCACCCATCAGAATACATTCAAGATAATTTAGTTACTGGCTATTTCAATACTACAAATAATATTGATGCTATTCAGTTTAAGATGTCATCAGGCAACATAGATGCAGGCACAATCAAACTCTATGGGATAAAAGGAAGCTAATGAGTATTATAAAATTAAATAACAGATCAGTAAAAGATATAACACAATTTGGTTCAATATCTTCTCTTGGTAGTCTTACACATATTGCAACACAAACAGCTTCATCATCAGCAAGTTTAAGTTTTACATCAGGAATTGACAGTACATATAAAGAGTATATTTTTTATTTTTCTAATATTCACATGGCAACAGATAGTGATGATTTTGGTTGGCAAGCAAATACAGCAAGTGAAACTGGATATAATGAAACAGTAACATCAACTGCATTTACACCTTATCATCAAGAAGATGGCGGTAGTGGAGTAATTAATTATAATGTAGGATCAGACCAAGCACAAGGAACAGGAATAATACAAGTAACACAAAATCAGGGTAATGGTGCAGATGATAATGCTGGTGGATTTTTGCATCTTTTTAATCCCTCACAAACTAATCATGTAAAACATTTTATTAGTTCTTGTTCTTACAACCATGCAACTGTAACTTCAGCCTCTTTAAATTTATATGTCGGTGGTTATGTAAATACTACCGCAGCCATTGATGATATAAAATTTTATACAAGATCAGGTGGAAATATTGATAGTGGACAGATATTGCTATTTGGATTAAATTAACATATAAGGATAATATTATGCCAAGATATAAATTAGTAAATGGAGAACGAATACAGCTAACTGCTGAGGAAGAAGCACAAAGAGATCAAGAAGAAGCTGATTGGAACGCTGGTGCTTTTGATAGAGCAATAGCAGATTTAAGACAAAGAAGAAATGCTTTGTTATCTTCAACTGATTTTTATGCATTATCTGATGTTACAATGTCAGATGAAATGAAACAATACAGACAAGACTTACGAGATATTACAGAGGGTCTATCAACAAAAGAAGAAGTAGAAGCAGTAGAATTTCCAACTAAACCATAAGAGGTTTGATGCAACTTTCCAAACATTTTAAATTAGAAGAATTTACAAAATCTCAAACTGCGATTCGTAAAGGTATTAATAATGAACCAGGATCAGGAGATATAAAAAATTTAGAAAATCTTTGTTATGAAATCCTTGAACCTATCCGTGCAAAATTTGAGAAACCAATTACCATTACTAGCGGGTATAGATCAGAAGAACTCTGTGAAGCAATAGGTTCAAAAAAAACTTCTCAACATGCGAAGGGTCAAGCCGCAGACATAGAGCTGTTTGGAATACCCAACATTAAGGTTGCATATTGGATACAAAACAACGTAGATTTTGATCAGTTAATTTTGGAGTACTGGACCCCAAAAAATAAGAATGATATAAATAGTGGATGGATTCATGTCAGTTATAATGAAAAAGGAGCTAATAGAAAACAAGTTTTGACCTTTGATGGTAAGACTTATGAAAACGGCTTACCTGATATGAAATGGCAAGATGGAGAGGTAATAGCATAATGGCACTAACAAAAAAACAAAAGAAACTACCAATGGCTTTACAAAAAGCTATTTTAAAAAAACAAAAACAAACAAAGAAAAAGAAAGCGAGGAAATAATGCCTTATCACACAGGACATGGNAAAAAGAAAAAAGGTAAAAAAGCAAAGAAACCTAAAAAGACAGGTATGAGAAAAAGTAGAAGATAATGGTAAAAGTAGCTTCTATAAAAGGTATCATTAAAGATTTGAAACCTAGACAACAAAAGACTATGCGAAATCATGCTAGACACCATACTTTAAAACACATGCGATCAATGGCTTTAGCAATGAAAAAAGGAGCTACTTTTCAAACTGCACACAGAAGAGCAATGAGGAGTGTAGGTAANTGAGTGGATTTACAACAAGCACAACATTAAGGGAAATGATAAATAAGTTTCCCATGAGAAAACGAAAAAGAAATGTCAAAAAAAAGAAAAAAAAGAAGAGTAGCAAGAGATAAAGAGACTGATCTACCTAAAAAGTATTTAAGTGGTCTCAAAGGTTCAAAAAGAACTACAAGAGCAAGACTTATTAAAAAGGTATCATCTATCTATAAATCAGGTGGATTTATACCAAGAGATTTATTGAGAAGGAGAACAAAAGCATAATGGCATCAAGATTTAGACGACCACTATCTACAGCTGTAAAGGCAACATTAAGACGTAAAGCTAAAGCAAGAAAAAATATTACTTATGGAACTTTAGTAAAAGTTTATAGAAGAGGACAAGGTGCATTTCTCAGCGCAGGTTCTCGTAGAGTTTCAATGGCAGCCTGGTCAATGGGACGGGTTAACAGTTTTCTTCGAGGTTCGAGAAAACATGATCTTGATTTAAGACGAAAAACTCGTAAAAGATAAATTATGGCAACAGTTAGTCAAAAAAACAAAGAACATTTAATTCGTATAGAAGGAGAGATTGCTTTACTAAAGCATGAGATTCAAACTATACGAGGAAATCATTTAGTTCATTTAGATCAGAGAGTTTCAAGAATGGAAAAAGTTATGTGGACTATTTGTATGGTTGCTGTAACTCATCTTCTTTACACAGTCCTCAACTAAATTTGCTTTTATCCACAATTCACGTTATAAGCGAAGTGTATGAAAAGGATACTTGTTATATCAGATTTACACCTGCCCTATCAGCATAAAGACGCTATATCTTTTTTAGGTGTTATTAAAAAAGAATATAAACCTGACTTTATTGTAAATATTGGAGACTTATTAGATTTTCACGCCATTAATATGCACACACATGACCCAGATCTATATTCTCCTGGTATGGAGCTAGATAAGTCAAAAGAATATATAAAACAATTAGAGGATTTATTTCCAAAGATGGTTGAAGTAGATTCGAATCATTCAAGTCTAGTTTATAGGAGAGCATTAAAATATGGCATGAGTAGGCAATTTTTAAAACCTTATGGAGATTTTTTAGGAACTAAAAAATGGAAGTGGGTTGATGATTTAACTCTTACAATGTCAAATGGTCAAAGATGTTTTTTCACTCATGGACGGTCTGCTGATATTAGCAAGGTTTCTCAAACAATGGGTATGTCAGCAGTTCAGGGTCATTATCATACGAAATTTTTAATATCTTACTGGGCAAATCCAGATAATCTTTTTTTTGCAATGAATGTTGGGTGTTTAATAAATCAAAAATCAATGGCTTTTGCTTATGCTAAAAATTTTAAAACAAGGTTTATTTTAGGTTGTGGTATAATTATAGATGGTATTCCTCGTCTTTTACCAATGGTCTTGAATAATAAGGGAGACTGGATTAAAAGATTAGTATGATAGATAAGGTTGACGAAAAAAAGGTCATTAGAAGCAAAATAAAGCGTTTTAAGAGGGGTTCAGCGTTAGATAAGCAAATTGGTGGGGAACATTACAAGAACGCAAAAATAGACCCAATAGAGCTTATTGTGGCACATAACCTTGATTTTATTGACGGGAATATTATAAAATATGCAATTAGAAAAAAAAACTATGAATCTCAAAGAGAAAAGTATGAGAAAATTAAACATTACTGCGAGATAGCATTGGAGTTAAAATGTGGTTCACATTAGGAAAACTAGCACTTAAAACTGGTGCTGAAATATATAAAAACAAAAAAAGAGCTAAACTTCTTGAAAGCGAAGCTGAAGTAAAACATATGGAGAGAGCTGTAAGTGGAGAGGTACAATTACAAAAAGTTATCCATGAAAAACAATCTAATGATTTAAAAGATGAATTTTGTCTTATTTTATTAAGTTTGCCTCTGTTGATTCTAGCATATTCTGTATTTTTTGGAGATGCTGAATTGCAAGAACGAGTCGATTATTTTTTTATGAAATTCGAATCACTTCCTTACTGGTATCAAGGTCTTGTAATTGGTGCATTTTCTACAATTCTGGGTATTAGAGGAGTTTCTGCATTTAAAAAAAAATAGTAAAAATTTAAGTTCATATATGTTAAGAACAAAGTATGAACATAGAAGATTTTATATTTGTTGATGCTGAGTTTTTCTTTGCTCCATTAGAAGATAATGAACCATTGGGTAAAGCTATATCTATTTCTTACATAGATAAATACCCATCATTCTCACATAAAAAAGAAATATTACAAAATTTTCAAGATAATGGTTTAATACTTGTTGATTATAATATTAGATATAGACCTATAAGTGATGTAGATAATTTAAACCATTACAATATTACAAAACATTAAAAAATAATAGAACCTAAAACAAATCCACAAATAAAAATAATTATTTCAGTTCTATAATATAGACCTTTTACACCTAATTCTTTTTTCCAATCTTTAGGAGTCTTTCCAAATATAATCATATTAACCCTCTTGTCCTAATGCGTTAAATTCAAGATTTTGTTTTACTTCACTTTGTAAAAGCATGATCTTTGTTTTTAATTTATCCCAATCAGTTTTTGCTTTCAAATGTTTTTTTTTAGCTTCATTTAACTCTTTGGTCAATTCAATCATCATATCATCAGTAGTGATAAGATGTTTAATTTCTTCTACTGATCTTTTAACTACATCTTCTTTAAACATAATAAAAAGTTTTGCATGGTGCAATTTTATTCCATCTTCAAGATCAATAAGTTTATCGTAAGCACTTGTAAATTCCTTTGAAGTTTTATCTAAAATTAAATTTATTTTTTTTCTATCAAAAGTAAGTGCATCAATATTAGAACTGGTCATCCCACTCATCATCATCTCCAGGTTGTCTCATTGGTTCTTTATAACTTTGTTGAGCTTGTGGTTGAGGTTGATAAGTTTGTTGAGGTCTAGGCATTGTTTGAGCTACTGTTTTAAAAGTGCCAACGCTTCTAGGTTTTGTCATATAAAACACAACCTCTAACAAATTATCGTCTCCATGTTTATTTTCTATGGTTGATCTTCTCATACCATATTTTCCAACATAACCAGCTTTGATATATTCTTGAACTTCTGGTGTCATTGCCCATTCGTTAATTTGACTTAATTTATATTTTTTTTTAGTTAAGCTACATTTCCACATACTATTTGACATTGCGTAATATTCAAATTTAGGTGCTTGTTGACCTGTAGCTCTCATTGTAAGAGTAAGTCCGCAAAACGGCTTATCAAATGTTTTCTTTTGACTATACATCTTGTTTGTTCTCCTTTTTCCATTTACTTACTTTTTTGTTGAATTTAGACTCAAGGTTTTCAAGAAATCTTGATGCCTTGAACCCTTTAAAATATACATCCTCCATTTTAAGTTTCATCATAGAAACTTGTTTGTTTGGGTCTTTAGGTATATTCACTATCCCTAAATAGTGTATTTTAAAGTCAGTAGTCTCTTCTATAAAACGCTTATAAGTTTCAATTTGAATAGCTTGATCTACATAAAAGTCTTTACTAGACTTCCAATCTAATAAAGCGTTTTTACCCTTCCATTCTTTTTTTGTAACTATAACGTCAGTACATCCTGCTAGATCATATTTAGGACTATATAAAGGAAGTTCACTTACAACTACTTCAAACTTCTCCTCCTCCCACCATGCCTTGAACATATCTACCATTCTTTTAAGAGTTTTATCTTCTGGCATAGTTGGATTTTTACCTTTTAAATATAGATCTATCCATTCATGTAAATTAGTTCCAACATCTCTAGCGTAAGATTCCATCTCTTCTGTTCTATTAACAACCTCTTTTATCAAAGTATTTATCTTATCAATAGGTTCATTTTTTTTTAATAAAACATCTTTGAGACCATCTAAAACCATTTTACGTTTCCAATACAAAAGACCATTTTTGTTTTGATGATTGCCAATAATTGTAGTTACACTTTTTTTACCAACACCATCAACCTTATATCTAAAACCTTTTGCTTTGTTATCGAATAAAATGTTGTTATTTAATTTGTTGACTATCTTGATCGTCATACTTTCCCTCCCTATGTTGAAACGCTGAAAACATCCATTTAAAAGAAAACCCAAGATATTTAGATAAATCCCAAAGTTTTCTAACCTTTACTTCATTAGCTCCTTTTTCGTATTTCTGTATTTGTTGAAAAGTAACGTCAATTTTACGACCAACTCTAGCTTGTGTTTTGCCTCTTACTTCTCTAGCAAATCTCAATCTACTTCCAAGTAACTTATTAAAGTTTATCTCATTAGGGTTAATGTGATATTCTCTTGCTAATTGTTCCATTGTTTTTTTAGTTCTTATAACATTGCCTCTTCTACTCATTATTTAGTCCTCCATAATCTAAATTCATAACCACCTCGATTATTTGGGAGTCTTCTACAAGTGCAACTACCATTCCCATAAAGATCAACTACATATCTTCTAAAACCCTCCATCTCTTTTTGAGATTCAAATTTTATTGAGTAACCAATCTCTAATGATTTTGCTATTTGTACCTTTTGAGGGTCTTTTTGTTTTCCTCTAATTGGTATTGGTATGTCTTTATCTATTTGCATATTATCCTTCCTAGTCTAATACAGAATGACCTCTGTTAGTTAGACAATTTCTATTGATTGTTTTTGATTTAAGTTCTTTAGCTTCAATTAAACCTAAAGTTCCCATTTCCACATATTTAGCAAAAGCAAATTTAGAGTAATCAATAACAAGATTAACATTGTCTTTTACTAATTTTTCACAATGTTGCTTATCGTCAGTTAGCTCTTCTGCCCTTGAAAATTCAAATGTACCTGATCTTCCTTTTGTATCAACGACCATATTTGGTACGCACCCTATTAAAAGAGTCACAAGTAGCGTCATCCCTAGTATCCTTTTTAACATTTTAATCTCCCTATTAAGTTTTTATGTCTTTTATCTCAAACATTTTTGGAGCTAAATCTCTTCTTTTAATCTCCAATCTTCTCAATTTCTCTTTTGTGAACCTTATTTGATCCACTACCTTGAAATACTTTTGAGATTGTTTGAGGTTTTTTATTGTGTTTAGTTGCATATAACCTCTTTATTGTTTTCTCCACTTCTACTATTGGAGTATCTGGCGTAAATTCTACGCCAAATTTGTTTTTAACATCTTCCAACAAATCAAATGTTGGTGTTTTAAATATCAACTTATAGATTGTCATTTTTTTCAACCCTCTCTTTTGCTATTTTATCAATCAAAAATTTTCTAACACTTTCACTTATATGTCTTAAATGCTTGTTAGAAGAATTATATTTGCGTTGATTATGTTCAGCAAAAATAAAACCTTTTGGCTTCGTGCATATATTGTTCTTGTTAAGATAAAACTCAATACTAGATTTTTTTATTTTACTATCGCTTTTAGCTGACATAGTAACAATATACATTTCTTTTTTTACTACATCTCTAACACCTTTATAAGTTGCTTTATTGTGTAGCTTTTTATATTTTCTATAAAGAGTTTTTAAGTATGTATATCTAAATCTAATTTTCATCTTATTTCTCTTTTTGATTCATCAATAGGTTTTAATCTTCTCTCTATTGTAAAACCTTTTTCAAATTCAATACCTCTCATTCCCCATAGGTCTCGAACTTGTTTTTTTTGAGATTTTGTAAAATCTTGATCTACCATAAAATCTTCAAGACCTTTTGGAGTTGCATAAAAAGAAGCATAATCTCCATCTATCTTACCCCATACAAAATACTCAACATTGTATTTTTCCTCTCCCTTATATTTTTTTCCTATTTCTAGTTTCATAAGTTTCATCCCTTCTTCTTTAGTTTTTTTTATTTTTATAAACATGAGCTAATAGTTACTCAAAGTTGCAATAGAAGTCAAATAAAAAGTTGTATTTAAAAGTTAATAAAATAGCCATTTTTAGACACTTTATACAAATTAAAATAGAAATATTGAACTTATTTATATAATGTTGTATTGATTCGTAAAAAAGGATAAAAGGGAATCAAAGTAGCTTTATTAGGTTATTTTTAGTTATCCTTTTTTTAGTTTAATAACATGGTGGCGTTGCTCCCTCAACGCCACTAAAAAGGGAAGGATAATATGATAAAAGTAGAAGTAAAAAAAATATGGCTTGGTAAGGTATCAGTTAGGGATTACGTCTATAAAAAAGCATTACGCCAAAAAGAATCATTAGGTATAGTACATGGTAAAGAATTTATGATTATACCTTATGAAAATCTTAAAAAAGCTAAACAATATACAAAGACCACAATTCAATCAAAGTTTAATAATAAAACATATACTTTAATAGATTTTGATTGGAAACCTTATAAAGAACCAAATAAAGATCAAGGGAACTTATGGGAAAATACAAAACCAAACTTGAACGAGAACATTTAGATAAAGTGAGTCAACTTGGGTGTATTTGTTGTGGTGGAATCGCAGAAATTCATCATATACGGGATAAAGTAGGCATGGGTCGTAGGTCCAGTCATTTTGAAACGCTACCCTTATGTCCAATTCATCATAGACTTGGAAAAGACTCAATACATTTAGGTAAGAAAAATTTTATTAAAAAGTTTGGAACTGAACGAGAACTATTAAAAAAAGTGAGGGAGATATTAGATGGACAAAAAACAGAACTCTTTGTTTGAAGAGTTAAAAGAGGATTGGCAAGAACATTGGGAAGGTATGCCAGAGTTTGTTCAACAAGAACAAGATTGTTACGCTAAAATAATTATAAGATTTAGAAATGAGGATGATCTTCAAGACTTTGCAAAAAAGTTAGATCAAAAGGTCAATAATAAAACTAAAAGTATTTGGCATCCAAAACTAACATTTCAAGATCATTACTCAAAAAGGTATAAAAGTGAAAAATAGGAACTTTATTATTGATAAACCTTTTACATATCAAAAAGAGTTTTTGAAATCTTACAAGGATATTTTTAACATAGATATAGATAAATCAATTAAAATTATAAAAGAAACAAAGCAATTTTATGATGGTAAATTAGATTATGGATACGCAAAAGATTTACAATTACAATGGTACAATTCTTTATACAAAAATCATATTGATTACTCTGTATATGACGATTTTTATTATTTTACTGACCTTTGGTGTTGTTGGCAAATGTATTCAAGGTCATATATATTATCTATTTTAAAAAATAATTTATTTAAAGATTGTAAGGTAATTGTAGATTTAGGTTGTGGATTAGGTCTTACTACAAGTTTATTAAAACAAATATTCCCTAATTCAAGAGTTATTGGAACTAATTTAAAAAATACAAAACAATATAAGTATTGTGAATATTTAAGTAAATTGTATGATTTTGAGTTAGTAGAGGAAAAAGATTTACCTAACAATGTTGATCTTATTTTTGCAAGTGAATATTTTGAACATATTGAAGATGCAACTGATAACATAAAAAAACTTATAAAATTAACAAACGCAAAACATTTTTATTTAGCAAATTCATTTAATACGCTATCTGTAGGACATTTTCATAAATATAAATATTTTGTAGGTTGGAAAGTTTTTGATGATGGAAAAATACCTATTTATTGTCTCTATGATGAAAAAGAAGTATCAAGAAAATTTAACCAAGTCTTAAAAGATAGTGGATATAAAAAGATAAAAACTAATAATTGGAATAATAAACCTGCTTTGTGGAGTTTATCTTGAATCCTAAAAATCCAATATTTGTAATATCAAAAGGTAGGTGGGAAAGTAGATTAACAAGTAAAACTTTTGAGAGAACAAATATACCTTATCGTATTGTAATTGAACCACAAGAATATGATGATTATGTAAAGTTTATTAATAAAGAAAAAATAATTAAATTACCATTTTCCAATTTAGGTCAAGGTTCTATTCCAGCAAGAAATTTTGTTTGGGATTTTGCAATAAAAGAAGGACACAAAAAACATTGGATTATAGATGATAATATTTATGATTTTTATAGATTTAATAGAAATGCAAAAAATATAGTAGAGGATGGAACTATTTTTAAATGTGCTGAAGATTTTGTTGATAGATATGAGAACATAATGTTAAGTGGATTTAATTATTGCAAGTTTTGTATAGCAAGTGAGAAATATCCACCATATTTATTTAACACAAGGATTTATTCTACAATTCTTATAGATCATAGACTCGATTTAAGATGGAGAGGTAAATATAACGAGGACACAGATCTGTCCATTAGAACATTAAAACTTGGTTATTGCACAGTCCAATTTAATGCTTTTTTAGCAGAAAAAGCTACAACTATGAGATTAAAAGGTGGAAACACAGATAGCATATACCAAAACGAAAATTTAGATTATCAAGATGGTGTATTAGAAAAATCAAAATCTTTGCAAGAACAACATCCTGACGTTGCAAAAGTTGTATGGAGATGGAATCGTTGGCATCATTTTGTAGATTATTCTGTGTTTAAAAGAAATAAACCAATTTTTAAAAAAGACATAAAAATACCAAAAGGTATAGATAATTATGGTATGAAACTTAAAACTTTCGAGGAATATGTCAAATAGTGGTTATTTTCTTGCTTTTCGTAGTGTTTGGAGACATCCTGCTTTTAAAAGCGTAATTGAGTCAGCAATATGGCTATATATTGTGTCAAACGCTTCCCATAAAGACAAAGAGCTTAAATTTATGGAAAACCCAATATTTGTCAAAAGAGGGGAGCTTATTTTCCCTTTAAGAAAAAATGCTAAAATATGGGGTATCACTTATCCAAGAATGAGGTTATTTATACAAAGATTAAAAACAAAAAAAATGATTAATATTAGATTAGCCACTATGAATCCACATAGAGACCACAAGTACGCAAAAGTCAGCATCATTTCTGTTGTAAATTATGACAAATTCCAACAATATGATCTTACACCTAACCAGTACAAAACCACTAGGAACGCATTACTAAACAATAGACTAAATAATAATACTAACATTAGTAAGGATAAAAAAGATGTTAATAGTGGTAATAACTATGATGGTTCATATAAGGTTATATCCACTTGGGGAGACGAAGATATAGTAGAGAAAAATGGAAAAAAATACGTCAGGCACAGATGGAAAGGAACGATAAAACCATTAGAGAAATAAAATGTCCAACTTGCAAAGGTAAGGGATTTTATAGCGTTGATTATGCTCTTGCAAAAGAAGAGATGCACGTCCGTTGTGAAGATTGCAATGGTAGAGGAAATATGGAATATGAAAAAGAAATCTAAATTTAGACACATTGAAATAGACAAAAAAAAATATTATTTTTATGAGATTACTTGGGTTGACCCAACTGGAGATAGTGGCTGGGCTGATGCTAAAACATTTGGAAAAATGACTTGTTCAAATGTAATAACAAGTGCTTACGTTTTTAAAAAAGATAAAAAACATTTATGGACTTTTGGAAGCTATGACACAAGCGAACAAAGTTTTAGTGATCGTAATGTTTTTCCTATTGGATGTATAGTTTCTATGGTAAAAATCGAGGTGTGAAATTACCAAAAAAAAAATACAATATAATATATGCTGACCCTCCTTATAGATTTAAAACATATTCTGATAAGGGTAAAGGACGGAGTGCTGACAATCATTATGTTTGTATGCCTTTGGATGATATTTGTAGGTTACCTATTAGCGATATATCTGCTGATGATTGCATCCTATTTATGTGGATTATTGACCCTTTTCTTAAAGATGCTTTTAAGATTATTGAATCGTGGGGTTTCACTTATAAAACGATAGCTTTTACATGGTGCAAGATAAATAAGGTTAGCGATAGTTGGTTTACAGGCATGGGATATTGGACAAGATCGAACCCAGAGATGTGTTTATTAGCAACTAAAGGAAAACCCAAAAGAGAATCAAAATCAGTAAAACAATTAGTTTTTAGTAGATTACAACATCATAGTAAGAAACCTGATGTAATAAGGGAGAAAATAGTAGAATTATGTGGAGATTTACCAAGAATTGAACTATTTGCTAGAAATAGGTATAAAGGTTGGGATAGTTGGGGTAATGAGTTATAAAATGGACAATATTAAGACAACAACACAAAAAAGACACAATCAAGTTGGGAGACCTAAACTTGTTGTAGATTTAGAAATATTAGGAAATCTTGCACAAATTGGATGTCCTAATTATGAGATTGCTTCTGTATTAGGTATTTCTCAAAGAACTCTTAAAAGGAATTTTGCCAATTTTATTGAGGAGAATCGAGAGAAAGGTAAAGCTAGTTTAAGAAAAAAGATGTGGGATAAAGCAGTTAAAAAAGATAACACTCACATGCAGATCTGGTTGTCTAAAAATTATTTAAACATGAGAGATAAAGTTGAGACTCAAAATGTTACTGAGCCATTGCCACTAATTATTGAAGCTGACGCAGAAGTAGTAGATGGCTAAAAAGAAAAATCTATTTGGTGTAAATACTTATCACAAAAGGACCAGGAAAAAGCGACCAGGTAGGCATAGTAAGAAACCTAATAAAAATACAAAAGAATTTAAAAGAAAAAGATATAGAGGACAAGGTAGATGAAGAGATCAAACTTTTATCCTGATGGAGTGTTTATACCNTATCAAATGCCACAAGATTTTAGACCATCACAAGGTAGAGGGTCATGTGGTAACTGNGGATTATATTCTAATAAACATGGTTTCTGTGGAGTGTATNGAACTAGAGGGGTCAAAGATACTTACGTTTGCAACAAATGGNGACAAAGACATTTTAAAAGATAATGGAACTTATAATTTTAAATGATGGTGTTTATCAATTAATCCCTGTTACAAAAGATATTCTCAAGGGTATCGAGATCATAAGTGAAGCTACTTGTTTTGATGTGTGCGATATTTTGAGACTCAAACTAACAGGATATGTAGAAAGTATAAACCTCCATGTAATGAATGATGGGTCAGGTTATCTTTTTGGGTGCATTTGTAGATAATTAATGCTATTTTCAATTTATGGCAAAATTCAAAGGCAGATCTGTAAAACTTAATAAACCATTTAGGACACCATCAGCATCTAAAAAATTTGGTGTATATGTAAGAAATAAATCAACTGGTAGAATACAAATAGTTCGTTTCGGTGCTAAAGGAATGAGTATCAAGAAAAATATACCATCAAGACAAAAAAGTTTCTTTGCTCGGTTTAGACCAATACTAGCAAGAGTAAGAGGTCAAAAGAGTTTAAGTCCTGCTTTCTGGGCCATTCAAAGTTGGAAAAAAGGATTTAGAATATGAGCTTATGGTTAAGAAAATTAGTTGTTAAAATAAGAATGAAATATGCTGACATAAGAGGTCATCATGGCAAAAGATGGGATTATGAGCCAGGAGATTATTATATGGGTAGAAGGAAAAAGAAATGAAAAAACTAGCATTATCTGATAACACAGGAATACAATTACCAGCTAGAAATCTGATCACAATAATAGGTGCATGTTTAGTTGGTGCATGGTTTGGATTTGGAGTCATTGAACGTATTAATGTATTAGAGACCCAAAACAAACTTAACTCAAAAGACATAGAAATGAATACTGAGTTTAGGATAAAGTGGCCGTTGGGAGAGTTAGGTTCATTACCAGCTGATAGTGAACAATTTTTACTGATTGAAGATTTAGTAAAAGACGTAGAGAAAATTCAAGAACAAATGGAATCTATGATGCACAATAAGGTAAATATACAAAGACTTCAAAAAGATGTAGATAAAATTATTGACCAATTAGAAATTGTCAAAGACAAGGTAAGAGCAAATGGAGGACACAAATGATTGAGGTAGTTGTAGCATTAATTTTAACTTTAAATGGTTCTGTGATAGAGCATGTTTATAAAGATAAATTAAGCGATTGTTTAAAATCAAAGCGTGTAGCAGAACGGGAAGTTAATCCTGAAAGAGTCGTATTTAGTTGTAAAAAGGTAAAGGCAAAAACAGAAATTTACATGGGTCAAAAAAAAATATTAAAGATTATTGAATGATGCAAAAATACACAGATTTGGAAAAAAAGGTTTTAAAACCTCTTGCAAAAAATAAACTTAATTTGAAAAATAAAGGCACAGCTGATTTAGAAGTACAAATAGAAACACTTAAAAAAGAAATAGATACTCTCAAAGCTGTAATAGATTTAAAAGATTTTGAAATTTCTACATTGTCAAATAATCTTAAAAAAGAAAAGGATGAACATAATAAAAAGATTGTTGATAAGTGGTTAGACGATTTAGCAAACAATACTCCACATGCTGAGCAATTCAAATGAAGTTTATACTAACGCTGGTAATGTGTTCAATTATGGAAGGTAAAACTACATGCTTACCACCATTTCAATCACAAATAGAATATGTAGATGCTTATGATTGTATGATTGATGGATACCAAAAATCGCATGATAAAATAGTAGAACTTGGTAGAGAAGATGTTAATAAATTTAATATCTATATAAGATTTGGATGTAATGAAAGTCAATCTAACAAAACCCCAATATCGAGTATCAACTTCAAATAAAAGATTTAGAGTCCTTATTAGTGGTCGTAGATTTGGTAAAACATTTTTAACAATTATTGAGATGATGAAATACGCATCTCAACCTAACAAAACTATTTGGTATATTGCTCCAACTCTTAAAATGGCAAAAGAGATTTGTTGGAATGATCTTAAAGAAACTTTAAATAAATACAAATGGGTAGAAGATATAAACGAAACTACTCTTACTATAAGAATTAGAAAAACTAATAGCATCATATCACTAAAGGGAGCTGAGAACTTTGATAGTTTGAGAGGTAGTGGAATAGACTTTTTGGTTCTTGACGAATTTGCTGACATTGACAAAAGGACTTGGTTTGAAGTTTTGAGAGCTAGTGTTGCAGATACAAAAGGCAAAGTGCTTATGTGTGGAACTCCAAGAGGATATGGTAACTGGTCCTATGAAATGTATCTTAAAGGAAAACATGATGACGAGTGGGAGTCTTTTCAATACACGACTCTACAAGGTGGTATTGTTACAAAAGAAGAGTTAGAACAAGCTAAACAAGATATTGACATAAGGACATTTAGACAAGAATTTGAAGGCACTTTTGAAAACTATGCTGGTCAAGTTTATTACAATTTTCATCCTGTAGAAAGTGTCAAAGACTATAAGCTAGATTTATCAAAACCATTACATATTGGTATGGATTTTAACGTAGATCCAATGTCTTGTTGTGTAGCCCACATAGAAAAAGATAAGGTTTATTTTGTTGACGAAATAGTAATTTATTCAAGTAACACTGATGAGATGTGCCAAGAGATAAGAGATAGATATGGAAGTAAAGCTAAAATATTTGTCTATCCTGATCCTGCTTGCAAACAAAGAAAAACAAGTGCTGGAGGTAGAACTGATTTATCTATCCTACAAAACTCTGGCTTCAATGTTAAAGTTAAAAACAAACACACAGCAATTAGAGATCGAGTCAATAATGTAAATTCAAGACTTAAAGATTCAAATGGCGAAAGGCATATTTTCATTGGAAAAAATTTAAAAATATTGTTAAAAGGATTACAAAGACAAATTTATAAGGAAAACACAAACATTCCAGATAAAGAGGAAGGATTCGACCACATGAATGATGCTCTAGGATATTTGATAGACTATATAAAACCTTTGACTATTAAAACTCCTGGTAGTATTCCTCAAAGATGGAATCTAAAAGGAAATTATGGCGTACAGCAAAGACGAGGCACTAGATACTCATAAAGATTATAGAGAGACTATTAATAATTGGGAGTATTTTATTAGAAGTTATAATGGTGGTTATGACTACACAATAGGTCAATACTTAAATAGATATAATCTTGAATTAGATAATGAGTTCAATCAAAGACTTGCTAATACTCCATGCGATAATCATTGTAAAAATATTATACAAATTTATTCATCATTTCTTTTTAGAGTAAAACCATCAAGAGACTTTGGTTCTATGAGTGAAGAACCTAGTTTAGAATCATTCTTAAAAGACGCTGACCTAGAAGGTAATAGTTTTAACAACGTAATTAAACAAGCTCAAAACTATGCTTCAATTTATGGTCATTGTTTTATGATTTTAGATAAACCAACAATACAAACAAGAACAAGGGCAGATGAACTTAATCAAGATATTAGACCTTATATTTCTATTGTAACTCCAGAAAATGTTTTGGATTGGAATTTCAAAAGAGAAGTAAATGGTAAATATTATTTAGATTATTTAAAAATAAGAGAAGAGGTAGATAAAGATGGAGGAACGTATTTTAGAATTTGGTATCCTGATAGAATAGATACTCTTTATCAAAAAGATCAACAAGACCCTTCCATTATAGATACTGCCGATAATCTGATTGGCAAAATACCAGCAGTTATTTTATACAATTCCAAATCGCACAAGAGAGGAATTGGTCAATCAGACCTTACTGATATAGCTGACTTACAAAAATCAATTTACAATGAATATAGCGAAATAGAACAATTAATTAGATTAACGAATCATCCATCATTAGTTAAAACTCCAAGTGTTAATGCAAGTGCTGGAGCTGGTGCTGTAATCGAAATGCCTGACGAAATAGAACCAAACTTAAAACCATACTTACTACAACCATCAGGAGCTAANTTAAATGCAATNATGGATTCAATCCAACACAAAGTAGAAGCNATAAATAGAATTGCACANACAGGAGCNATTAGAACTACNAAACAACAAGTATCAAGTGGAATAGCTTTACAAACTGAGTTTGAATTACTNAATGCTAGACTATCAGAAAAAGCTGANAATTTAGAAATAGCAGANGAACAAATTTTTAGATTATATGCACTATTTCAAAATGTTAATTATGATGGAGAAATAAACTACCCNGATAGTTTTAANATTAGAGATTACGCTACTGANCTTCAATTTTTCTCAATGGCAAAAGCAATGAATTTACAATCTCCAACTTTTAACAAAGAAGTGGATAAAGAAATAGTAAGAGCTGTAATTGATGATGATGATAAACTAACACAAGCATTTGACGAAATAGATGGTCAAGCTGAAGTGGGTCAATTTACACAAGACGAAGTACAAGAAGAAGATGTTGAAGATGAAGATGTATAATGGCAGACAAAGTAAGACAATTCACAATATATCGAATTAAAAATTTAGATAGGGCAGAGCAAGAATATTATAGAACATTACAAAGAACTTTAGATAAAATAGAAAATGATGTTGTTGCTTTAGCAGGTCGAGAACTACCAACACAAAAAGGAAAACTTATAGAGTTGCAAGCAGCCGTAGCAATTCGACCAAAAATAAGAACTATCTTACAAACTGAGTTTTTAGGATGGGCTGACACAGTTACTAAAAAAGGATTTAATAGACAAGCAAAACGAATCGAGAGAGCTTTTAGAACTATTGGTAATATACCAGAGGAGTTTCTGGTCCTTACAAAAGGAGATTTGGAATTAGTTAAAAATTTAAAACTTCAAACATTTACTCAATTCAAAGATATATCAAACACATTTACAAAAAGACTATCTGATAAGATTTATCAAGACACACTTGTTGGTAGAGAATTTGTAGAATTAGAAAAAGAATTAAGACAAACGATCAATGGCATTTATAGTAAAACAAATGATAAAGAAGCACAAAAGCTAGTTAATTTTGTAAAAAAAAATAAAAATGTTAAATCAATGCAATCAAGAGTTGACAAAGCAGTCGCAACTTTACAATCAAAGTTTGGTAGAGATAGAGCTGGGGAAAACATGAGAAGATACTCTAGCCAATTATTAAATGATGGATTAAGAGAATTTGACGCCCAAGTTAATGCTAAAAAATCTCTTGATGCTGGTCTTACTCATGTCAAATATTTTGGAGACATAATTCCTGAAACAAGAAGGATTTGTAGAGATGTATTAAGTGGTGTATATAGAAAAAGGAAGAGTAATCTCTTCACTATTGACGAAGTAAGAAAACTATGGACTCAACAATCTTGGAGTGGCAAAAAGCCAGGAGACCCATTAGTTGTTAGAGGTGGTTATAATTGCAGACATCAATGGACTTACGTCAATCCTGATTGGTATGACGCAAATGGACAATTAATAATATAGGAGAAAAAATGTCAGAAGAACAAAAGGTTAATCAACCGCAAAATGATGCACAAGAAGTTGTGGCTAAANAAACTAAAACTGACGAGGTAAAACAACAAAANACATTTACCCAAGAACAGCTTGATAANATTATCAAACAAAGACTTGAAGCTGAAAAACAAAAGCATCAAAGAATGTTAGATGAACAAAAGAAAAAAGAAGATGAAGCTCTTAAAGAAAAGCAAGTACAAGAAGCTAAAACAAAAGCTGATCTTGAAAATCTAATGAAACAAAGAATAGCTGAAAAAGACCAAGAAATAATGAATTACAAAGAAATGATGAAAAAAGAAAAGATTGATAATTCTTTATTGTCAGAAGCGTCTAAATACAAAGCTATAAATCCATCACAAGTAGTTGAGCTTGTTAAAAGCCAAGTAAGATTGAGTGATGATAATAGAATTGAAATACTTGATAATAATAAAAACATTAGGTATAACTCAAAAGGAGAGCTATTTACTATTGAAGATAAAGTAAAAGAGTTCCTAGATGCTAACCCACATTTCCGTCAAGGGTCTTATGCTGGAGCAGGAAGCCAGTCTAGTATCGAAGGTAAAACTGTAAAACCTTTTAATATTCAGGATTTAGATATGAGCAAGGCAGAAGATCGAAAACGATATGCTGAATATCGTAAAGAGAGAGACTCTGCTCCTGTTAGTATTAATTTAAACAATAAATAATAGAGGACAAAAACAATGGCAAACGAAAGCACAAGTTCTACACTATCGGAACTATACACAGAGATAGTGGCAGAGGCATTGTTCGTAGCAAGTGAGAGATCAATTATGAGACCACTTGTAAGAAACTATGCTGTGACTGGTGGTGGAAAGTCAGTTGAAGTTCCAATTTACTCAGCAGTTTCAGCTGCAGCAGTATCGGAAGCATCTGATTTATCTAACACAGCGATTGACCCTACTTCTAAAACAATCACTTGTTCAGAACATGGGATAATGACAACTCTAACTGATCTAGGTAGAAACGCAGCACCAAGAAATGTTGCTGCAGATATTGGTAGATTATTTGGAGAAGCAATCGCAAAAAAAATAGACAAAGACTTAACTGCTCTATTCGGTGGTTTTTCAACTACTGTTGGTTCAGCTTCAACTGCAATGTCGGCAAGTTTAATCTTCCAAGCAGTAGCGAAGTTAAGAGCAGCAGGTGTACCTGGAGAAAATTTATCTGCAGTTATCCACCCACAAGTAGCATTTGATTTAAAATCAGGTCTTACAAATACATTTGCTAACCCTAACCCTGGTGTTGGTAATGAAGCATTAAGAACTGGTCTAGTAGGTCAAATAGCTGGAGTAAATATATTTGAAACTTCAAATATGACAGACTCATCTGGTAATGATCCAGGATCAACTGGAGATTACAAAGGTGCTGTATTCCACTCTGATGCTTTAGGTCTAGCAATGATGCAAGATCTAAAAATCGAAACTCAAAGAGATGCGAGTTTAAGAGCTGACGAGATAGTAGCAACAGCAGTTTATGGAGTTGGCGAATTAGACGACTCTAAAGGTTGTGAAGTCGAATCTGACTCATCAATCCAATAATAATTGGATACTTTGTGAGGGTGGGAGACTGCCCTCACATTAAAATTAAATGGAGGAATTATGGACATTAGATTAACGAATGGTAAAAAAATTATTGTAAAACCAAAAAAATACTATGAAGCTAATATAGGATTTTATCAAAGAAATGGTTTTGCTCCTGTCGATGAAGTAAAAAAAGAAATTAAAAAGGCGACAAAAAAAGACATTACTGATAAAGTAGTTAAACAAAAACCAAAGAGAAAAAAAAATGTTAAAAAAGTTAAAAAGAAAGTTTAGAAAGATTCTAAAGTGGATCGTAGGTAGTTATGGCTAATTTTACAGGGGCAGATGTAATTGTTGCAAGTGATGTAACGAAGTATCAACCTGATTGTTTTGAATTTGGAATTGCGTCAGGTTCTACAGAGGCAACTAATTTTTTTGCACAAACTACAAATGACATTTTAAGAGAATTAAGAATTAAATGGTGGCCAGTCTATAAAACAAATGTNTATACTGACATNACNGTTTTAAACACAGAAGAGATGGATAATACNAAAGTCAATNTGGANCAATTTGAACGAGCTGGTGTTTATTTATTTCTTGGAAGATTTTTATTACCAGCATTGACTAAATTTAGACCAGAGGCAGAAAAAGATAGATTCGAGAGAATGGGAGAATATTATATGTCAGAATATAATAAAGAATTTAGATCAATACTTGAAGATGGTGTTGAGTATGATTCTAAACAAGATGCTTCTATTGGTGTCAATGAGAGAGAACCATTACACGGATTTAGAAGATTGACTAGATAATGCTTAATGTAAGAGTAATATCTAATCANAAGCATGTCTCAAAAAAAATAGATCAATTCTTTAGACAAATACCAAGAGCTACAGAAAAAGCAGTACAACAAGCTGGGTTTCAATTAATAGCGATAATAAGAAAATTAACTAAACAAGGTGTCGATTTTAGGAGACGTAGATTTGCTCCATACTCGGAACAATATATTAAAAGATTACAAAGAGAAGGCAAAAGAACTAATGTTGATTTAATTTATAGTGGAGAAATGTTAGGTTCATTAACTTCAAAAGTAAGAGGTAAAGGTAAAGCAACTGTTTTTTTTAATAGAGCAAGTACAATGAAAAGAGCTTTATTTAATCAAGTGATGAATAGTCCAACAAGAGAGTTTTTTGGGTTTGACAAAAGGACTGAACAAATTATACAAAAACAATTTAGGAAAACTGTAGAAAAATTAATGAAAAGAGTATGAGTGTAAGAGAAAATATAGCATCAAACGTAGCGTCAACAATAAGTGGTATTTCGAGTCCAAGTATTAAAAAGGTTACTAGACAACCATTTGATATTGATGAATTAAGCGATAAACAATACCCAGTTGTAATTGTTCAAACTAGCGAAGAGACAAGAGAAGATATTGAATTAGGAACTGGGGCAAAAACAAGGCAAGGAACTATTGACTTTGTTTTAAGTGGTTTTGTTAAAGGAGCAGAAGTCAATATTGACACAAAGAGAAATCAATTAATCACAGCTATTGAAACTGAGCTAGAAAATGATATTACTAGAAATGGTAATGCACTTGATACACAAGTCATATCTGTGGAAACAGACGAAGGGACTCTATTCCCAGTCGGTGGGATACGGATGACTATTAGGTGTATTTACACATTTGATTCAGGAACACCGTAGGAGAAAACATGGCAAGTAAAGATAAAATAATAGATAAGATAGAAAAAAAAATTGATGCAATAGAAAAATTACACGATAAAGAATCTTTATTGTGTGAGGAAGTAAAAGACCTTTTAAGCGAGATTAGAGAAGATCAAGTTGAAGAGGATGAAGATTGGGATGAAGATGATATTGAAGATGAAGATGATTCCCAAGATGATGAATAATTATTTGACGATAAGTATTAAATATATTAAAAGCTAATTCATAGGAGGAAAAATGGCNGTACATCATGGAAANGAAGGAGANGTTGTTGTTGGAGGTTCAGCAGTTGGCGAACTTACAAACTTCACTTTAGAAACTACAGGAGATGTTGTTGAAAGCACAAAAATGGCAGATGGTGCAAAATCATTTGTAGCTGGTAGAACATCTTTTAGTGGAACTTTAGACATGCACTTTGACGAAGCTGATAGTGTGCAAACACAATTAACTGCTGGTGCTAGTGTTACTTTCAAATTATTACCTGAAGGAAGTTCATCAGGCGATAGAAAATTTGAAGGTGCTGGTATCATTACAGGAATGTCAGTTACTCAACCATTAGATGGAATTGTAGCAAGAAGCGTTACTTTTCAAGGAACTGGTGCATTGACAATAGGAACTGAATAATAATTTATGTCAATTATAGATCGAGTCAAAACGCATTTTGATTCTCTAAAGACTATAACTATTGAAGTTCCAGAGTGGAAGGATGAAGAGGGAAAACCCTCTATATTCTATTCTGAGCCATTAACTCTTGAAGAGAAAAACATAATCTTTAAAAAGTCTAATAATTTTACTGACTTAACCGTACTTGTTGATTTATTGGTAATGAAACTTCAAGTAAAGGATGAGAAGGGTAATCTTAAAAAAGCGTTTAAATTAGAAGATAAATTTGAATTAAGACGTAAAGCTGACTCTAATGTAATTGCTGGTATCTCAAACAAAATACTAGCTGATGCAAATTACGAGGAAGCTGAAAAAAAGTAAATAGCGACCCTAACATTCAATCTATTTTAGTGGTCGCTGATAGACTCAAACTTCCAATACAAAAAGTTTTAGATATGCCTATATCTCATTTTAATCTATGGTTAGCTTACTTGAAAAAAGAACAAGAAGAGTATAAAAACCAAAAGAACATAGCAAAGTATAAGAAGTAAATAAATGGCGAATCAAACACTTAAAATAGATGTAGTAGCACAAGATAAAAGTAAAAGAGCTTTAAACCAAGTTCAAGGAAACTTGCAAAAAGTAAGACAATCTGTATTTAATTTAAGAAATGCTTTTATAGGTCTTGGTGCTGGTGTAGTTGTAAAAGGGTTTGTAGATGCTGGAATACAAATAGAAAATCTAGGTGTTCAATTAAAAGCATTATTTGGGTCAGCTACTAAAGGAAAACAAGCATTAGAAGCAGTTACCAAATTCGCAGCCACTACACCTTTTGAATTAAGAAACATACAACAAGGTATTACTGCACTTGCAACAGTCGCAGAGAGAGCTGAAAAATCAGGTATATCCTTTGAAGAGCTTTTAAAAATTACTGGTAATACAGCAACAGTTTTAGGTGGAGACTTTGCTTTAGCATCTTTACAAATACAAAGATCATTTAGTGCAGGTATTGGTAGTGCTGAACTATTTAGAGAACGTGGTGTTAGAGCAATGGCTGGGTTCAAAGAGGGTGTAGCTGTTAACACAGAACAATCTATACAAGGTTTAGCAAAGGCATTTGGTACAGGTGGAAAGTTTGGTAATTTAACAAACGAATTAGCTCAAACATTGTTTGGTACAGTATCCAATATTAAAGATGCTTTTTTTCAATTCCAAGTATCAGTTGCAGAAGGTTTTTTTGGAGCTTTAAAAGAAAATCTTGGAGACTTGAAAAAAACAGTAGAGGAAAACAAAAAATCAATATCAGAGTTTGGAGCTATGATAGGTTCAGGATTAAGTTCTGCTATTAATGCCACTGCTTCTGCTTTTAAATTTTTTAAAGAAAATTTAGATTTGATTGTAAATGCAATAAAGATTTTACTTGCATTTAAGTTAATTAAATTCTTTTTAGATTTAACAATAGCTATAAAAGGCACAACGACTGCGATGTTAGCTTTTAACGCAGCAACAAGAAAAAATTTAATTATTGGTGGAGCTGCAGTTTTATTATCACAACTTGATAAAATTGTAGCAAAATTAAGAGAGTTAGGTTTATTAGATGAAAAAGAGAAACTTCCTAAAGTGCCAGAACGACCACTTGAAGTTGATGTAGTTCCAAAAAGAAAAGAAACTTTATTTGAAGCAGCAACAAGAAATCTTAAAGATTTTAGAGATCAATTAGAAAAATTAAATAAAGGGGAGATAGAAAAATTACAAACTAAAATGACTACTATTGGTAGTATCATTGCAAAAGGTTTAAATGCTGGTATTAAGAAAACAAGTGATGCTTTAGCAAGATCAATAATTTTAGGAGAAAATTTAGCAGAGTCATTTAGAAAAATGGCACAAGAATTAGCAGTTAGAGTATTAAGTGCATTAATTGAAATAGTAGCAAGAAAAGGTGTAGAACTTGCTATTGAAAAATTAATTACTAGAGAAAAACAAAAACAAGTAGCTTTAACAAAAGCATCATCTAAAGGTAATCTTTTATCAACAGCATTTAGTTTTTTTGGAGGATTTTTTCAACATGGAGGAGCTGTATCAAAAGGAAAACCAATTATGGTAGGGGAACGTGGACCAGAGATGTTTGTACCTAATAGCACAGGTCAAATAACTCAAAATGCAAGAGGTACAAGTGGACAACCTGTAAGCGTTAATTTTAATATTAATGCTATTGACTCTACAGGTTTTGAGGAAGTGTTAATTAATAATCGAGGAACAATTACAGCGATTATTAACAATGCTCTTAATGAACAAGGGAAAGCGAGTCTAGTATAATGAGTGGTGCATTTCCAATATCATCTGCAGCTTTTGAAACACTTGGTATAAAAACTATTCAACCAACAATAATTTCAAAAACTGATAGTGGAAAAAGATTAACAAGACAAATTCAAGGTCAAAGATTTGCATTTACTGCTTCAATAATTACAGCAAAACGAAGTGATGTTTATGGAGAACTTATGGCTTTTATAATGAAACAAAGAAGTTCAAAAGAAAATTTTACAATTATCCCTCCTGAGTTAGAAGATGCAAGAGGTGTGGAATCAGGCACATTATTAGTTAATGGTTCTCACACTTCTGGCGATACAACAATAGCCATTGATGGTTTTGCATCTGATACAGCAAATAGATTACGAGCTGGAGATTTTATAAAATTTAATGGACATACAAAAGTCTATATGGTTGTTTCTGATGTTACAAGTTCGTCAAACGCAGCAACAGTAACTATTGAACCACCTTTAGTTTCTAATTTATCTAATAACGAAGTTGTTAGTTATGATAACATTCCATTTACTGTTTATCTAACTAATGATATTCAAGAATTTGGCGTGGTAGGTGCTGATAAAGATGGAAACCTATTATACAAATTTGAATTAGATGTCGAAGAAGCGTTATAAAATAAGATATTATATTAATGTTGATGTATTAGCAGAGGAGATTGTTGATGCTAATGAGATTGATGTAGAAAATTTAAAATTGAATCAAAGGGATTTTCCTAGTAAAAACGCTAAATGGATTATTTATGATGATATGAAAATATCAAGAAAAACGATAGAGGACTATGACGAGATCACTAACAACAGCGATAAAAAATGAACTTGCTACAGGAAACATACAACCTGTTCATTTACTTACCATTGGTTTTGGTACACCTCAAAATTTAACAGATTGTGCTTTTGACATAACATCTTCTATATCTGGCTCTAGTGTAACTTATAGTTCAAGTTCTTTTTTATTAGGAGTAAGTGAATTTACAGAAGAGACTGATATTACAAAAGCATCTATCAATATTCAATTAAGTGGAGCTGATCAAACATTTATTTCTTTGGTTTTAAATGAAAACGTAGTTAATGATAGTGTCACTATTTTTAGAGGTTTTTTAGATAGTAGTAATGCTATAATTAGTGACCCTTTTTTACTTTATAAAGGTCAAATAGATACTTTTGATATAAGAGAAACAGAAAACTCATCTATTGTATCTTTAGGTGTAGTTTCTCACTGGGCTGATTTTGAAAAACAAAATGGTAGAAAAACAAACAATACTTCTCAACAAAGATTTTTTGCGAATGATGTAGGCATGGATTTTTCAAGTCAAACTGTGCAAGATATTAAGTGGGGTAGAACATAATGGGTTTAAGAAAATTTTTTAAAAGTGTAACTAAAATATTTAAACCTATAATAAAAATAGTTAGTAAAGCTATATCTTGGCTTGTTCCTAAACCACCAGAATTACCAGATTTTGGAACAAGCGAATTTGACGATTTTGAAAAGGGTATTTTAGTAAACAAACAAAGTAATGATGCTTCAATCCCTGTAATTTATGGCACAAGACTTGTCGGAGGCACACGGGTTTTTCTGCAAACCAGTGGTACAGATAATAATTTTTTATATATAGCTCTTGTATTATGTGAAGGCGAAATCAATGGAATTACAGAAATAAGAGTAGATGATAAAGTAGTTACTTTTGATGGAAGCATAGCTGATAATACTCAAAGAAGTGTTGCTAGCAGTGACTCTAATTTTTACAAAGATGGTGTTAGTTACATCACGATAGAACCACATTTTGGAAGTGATAGTCAAAGTGCATCAACATTATTATCAACACTTTCAAATTGGGGAACAAATCATAGGTTACGAGGTGTTTGTTATTTGGCTTTACGTTTTAAATGGAATCAAGATATATTTGGTTCAATACCAAAAGTTCAAGCTATTGTTCAAGGTAGAAAAATATCTACTTTTGATGGAAGCTCTAATGAAACAACAAATCAATTTAGTTCAAATCCTGCTTTTTGTTTATTAGATTATTTAAGAAATGAAAGGTTTGGAAAAGGTTTAGCACTTACTGACATTGATATTCCAAGTTTTTTTCAAGCATCACAAGTATGTGAAACACAAGTAACACCTTTTTCTGGAGGTTCTCAAATAAACTTGTTTGATTGTAACGCTGTTCTTGATACCTCAAAAAAAGTAATAAATAATGTGCGAGACTTAATAAAAGGTATGAGAGGATTTATGCCTTATGTTGAAGGTAAATATCAATTAATTATAGAAACAACAGGTACGGCTTCTATTAGTTTAAATGAAGATGATATTGTTGGTGGATACACTTTATCGAGTCCAAGTAAAAGCGATAAATATAATAGAGTGATTGTTTCATATATTAATCCAGATCGTCAGTTTCAAGTTGACGAGACTCAATTTCCACCACTAGATGATAGTTCTTTACCTAGTGCTGATCAACATAATACAATGAAAACAGCTGATGGTGGCTTTCTATTAGAAGGACGGTTTGATTTTAAAACATTGACCAACACCTATCAAGCTACAGAAATGGCAGAGATTATCCTTCGTAGAAGTCGAGAACAATTATCTTTAGATATTAATGTTGGGTTTGACGCTTATGATCTTGCTATTGCTGATATTGTAAATATNACTCACTCATCTTTAGGTTTTACAAATAAACCATTTAGAGTCATGGGTATTACTTTCAATAGTGATTATACAATACAATTAAGTTTAGTTGAACATCAAGACTCTCATTATACTTTTGCAACGCAAACACAAGCAGCTACAGTTCCATCAACTACACTACCAAATCCTTTTGTAATTCAACCACCAGCTGGAATAACTTTAAGTGATGAAATGATTGAGTATGCTGATGGTGTTGTCATTACAAGATTAAATATATTAATTACTCAATCCCCTGACTCTTTTGTTCAATACTATCAAGTTGAAGCTAAAAAAACATCAGAGGCAAATTTTAAGATAATATCAAGTGGTACTGAATTAAGACATGAATTTCTTAACGTAATTGATGGAGAAAATTACACAGTCCGTGCTAAATCAATCAATGCTCTAGGAGTTTCAAGTTCTTTTGTAAGTGCAACTCATACAGTTGTTGGTGCAACTGATACACCACAAGACGTTACAGATTTATCTGTATCAATGGTAGGTTCAAATCAAATGGAGCTATCCTGGACCCCTGTAACTGATTTAGATATTTCTTGGTATGANATAAGNTTTCAAAATGTAACAACTGGTGCAACTTGGAATGAAAGTAGTCCTTTAGCAAAAGTAGTTAGAAGGAANTCTAACTCTCTTGTTGTCAACGCAGCCACAGGTTCGTTTTGTATTAAAGCAGTAGATAAATTAGGAAATAGTAGTGCTAATGCTTCTATTGTAGCAACAAACATATCAGGGTTGCAAAATTTTACAAATGTTTTAACTGTGAGTGAATAATGGCAGATTTTTTAGGAACAACAGATGCAAATGTGGCAGTTACTACTGATAGTCAAGGTAGAAAAGTATTAGTATTAGACACTATTACTAAATTTGATGATACTAATGGAAATTTTGAGTCTCCAGAAGGTAATTTTGATCTTGGAGGAACTGATCAAACATCAAATCCAACTAATTTTAATTCTAATGTTCAATCCTCTGGTTTTTATGACTTTGCAAATACATTATCTTTAGATGCTATTTATGACACGAATTTAGGTGCTATTGTAGGAATGAGTGCTGAAGATGAGTATGATTTATTTGATAGTGGTAGAGGTGCTTCACTATTTGAGTCAGCTAAAGCTCCTTTTGATGGCAGTCCTGAAATTCAATGTGGTGCAGAAGTACAAGTAGGTTTTGATGACACAAGTCTAGCAAACATTACTACTTTCCAAAAAATAGCTCAACAAAGTACAATCAAAGGAAGATTTTTTAAGTTTAAATGTAAAATTACGAGTGATGATAATAAAGTTAGAGCCAAAGTTCATACGTTACAATTCACAGTAAATATGGAGAAAAGAACAGAGGCAGGTCAAGACGTTGTATCAAGTGCCTCTGGAACAACAATTACATTTACAAATTCTTTTTATGCGACTCCAAGTATTGGTATAGCAGCACAGGGATTACAAACTGGAGATTATTACCAATTAACAAGTAAATCAAAAACTGGCTTTACAATTCAATTTTATAATAGTAGTAATGTAGGAATAAGTCGGACATTTGATTATCAAGTTGTTGGACATGGCTTGAAATCTTAAACAAAATGTCATAAAAGGAAATTATGAGTCAAGTATCGCAAATAACTTTAGACAACGTGAGTTTTGCTACGTTTAGATCGAATTTAAATAGTACCTTAAATGCTTTAAATTCAATGCACATTGGAACTTCTGCTCCAGGTACAGTGGCACAAGGTACAATTTGGATTGATTCAGGAACGTCTGGAAAACTAAAAGTAAAAATAAATGACGGATCTGACAATGTAGAATTATTTGAAATTGACATATCTTCAAATGCAGTATCTAGTAATATGTCAGTTACAGGAACAATATCAGAAACAGACCCTAACGCTTTACCATTAGCTTTAGCATTAGGATAAGGAGAATAAATGGCAAATACTTTTAAACAAATAAATTTTGCAGCTGAACCTGCTTCAGCTGGTACACCTTATGTTATGTACACAGTTGCATCATCAACAACAACAGTAATCATTGGTCTAATGCTTACAAATATTCACACAACATCTGTAACAACTGAGGTAGAATTAGTATCTACAACAGCAAACAGAGGTGGTGCAAACAATGTAGCAAATGGAACTTCTTTTTTGGTAAAAGATGTTAGTATTCCAAATGGCTCAACATTAGAACTTTTAACAGGTGGTAAAGTAGTTTTAGAAGCTGGAGATAAAATTCAAATAGATTGTTCAGTAGCAGATAAACTTTCAGGCTCTTTATCAGTTTTAGAAATAACATAGGAGTAATAAATGCCTTTTATAGGAAGAACACCTACACCCGTTCCATTAACAAGTTCTGATATACCAGATTCAATAATTACAGATGCTAAAATTGTTGGAATGACATCAAGCAAATTATCAGGTGCATTGCCTGCAATTGATGGTGCAAGTTTGACAGGAATATCATCAGATTTTGTAAAATTACATTCAACGACTGCAAGTAGTGGAACATCATCAGTTTCTATTGATGGACATTTTTCATCTACTTATGATATTTATAAATTAATTGCTCATAATGTAGAAAATGTAACTGATAATGTTGCTCTTTTTTTTAGAGCTAATATTGGTGGTTCTGCTCAATCATCTGCTATGTATATTTCAACAGGAACAGGAGTTAGAACTTCAACCAGCAACTCTATACAAGGTTCAGATTTTGGAACTTATAATGGTTATAATCAACAATATTTTTCATGGGTTCAATCACAAAATACAGGATCAAGTTTAAGTAAATTTAATGCTGAAGTGACAATTTTTAATCCTTTAGATACAACACATTATAAAGATTTTCATTATAAATGTACTTATGAGGGAAACAATGACCCATTATTTACAGAAAGTGTTGGAGGGAAACTTGCAACTACTTCAGCAGTTTCTGGTTTTACTTTTTTAGCAGCTTCAGGTAATCTTGAATCAGGAACTTTTACTTTATATGGAGTTAAAAAATAATGGCATATATCGGAAAAGAACCAATAGTCGGAAACTTCCAAGTTTGTGATGCAATAAGTGTAGTCAATGGACAAGCTGCTTACACAATGCAAGTATCATCAACTAATGTAGTGCCTGAAAGTGCAAATCACATGCTTGTTTCTTTGAATGGTATTTTACAAAAACCTGGTTCATCATTTACTGTTTCTGGTTCAACAATTACTTTTGCATCTAATTTAGCAACAGGAGATGTTATAGATTTTATAATGTTACTTGGTAATGTTCTTGATATTGGAACACCATCAGATGCTACTGTAACAAATGCTAAAACAAATTTTGTATCAACATCATCTGGTGCTGGGTTACAAATTAAAGGAGATGGAACAACTGATGGAACTTTACAGCTTAATTGTAGTCAGAACAGTCATGGTGTTAAGATTGCATCTCCAGCACACTCGGCTGGTCAATCATACACTCTAACTTTACCCACAGGAAATGTAACTGCTGATAAATTTTTAAAAGTAGCTTCTGTATCAGGNTCAGGNACAACAGGAATAGGNCAATTATCTTTTGCTGATGCTGGTGGAAATGCACCAGCTTTTCAAGCAACACTAAGTTCTAATTTTTCTTTTTCAAATACTACTGCAACAAAAGTTACATTTAACACAGAAACATTTGATACAGATAGTGCTTATGACAATTCTTCAAATTATAGATTTACACCACAAACTGCTGGAAAATATCTTGTCTATCTTTTTTTTAAACATAATCCTACAGGTGGAAATAATTTAGATACTGCTAATACATATCTTTATAAAAATGGATCATTAGAAGCTAATTTTGATTTTATAGAGGGGGATATGGTTAATGTTATGACAACAGGTGGTTTTAAAGTTGTTGATATGAATGGTTCAAGTGATTATGTTGAAGCCTATGCCTATCAAAGTACAACAGGATCACCATTAATAGAATCTGGAACAGGAAGTTATTTCGGTGCTTTCTTGTTAGGGGGGGTTTAATAAATGGCAACTTTAAGTAGTAAAATTAAAAAATTTTTAGGAACAGAAGTAGATTTTTTGAATGATGTAAAATTACAAAATGATGGTGATGGAGATTACATAAAAGAATGGAATCTTGATACACCACAACCAACAGAAGCAGAATTAAATTCTGTAGAAGATGAGGCAGATAAGTTAGAAAGAAACAATATTGTAATTGCAAAAAGAAAAACTTTATATGGTTCTTGGGATAAACAATTAGAAGAAATAAACGAACAAGGTNTTGATGCTTGGAAAGNAAGAATAGCACAAATAAAAGCAGATAATCCAAAGGAGTCTTAATATGGCTCTACTCTTTGCTAAAAACAATTCCCTTTCAGCAGTTACAGCACTTCCAGCTTCTATATCAGGTGGGGGTCTTAATTTAATATCTACTCAAACTGCATCAAGTTCATCTACAATAGATTTTACTTCAGGGATAGATTCAACATACAAAGAATATATATTTAAGTTTTATGACATACACCCAGCAACTGATGATGTTGAATTTTCCTTTAATGGTTCAATAGATGGTGGTTCTAATTATAATGTAACTAAAACAACTACATTTTTTAGAGCATACCATGATGAAGCTGATAGTGCGGCTGCTTTACAGTATGATACATCAGATGATTTAGCACAAAGCACTTCTTATCAAACTCTAGGTGGAAGTGTTGGAAATGATAATGACCAATGTTGCTCAGGAACTTTACATTTATTTAATCCATCATCAACAACATTTGTTAAGCATTTTATAGCTTCATTTAATAATTATATTAATACAGATTTTAGTATTGCATCTTATATAGGTGGTTATTTTAATGACACAAATGATATTGATGCAATTAGCTTCAAATTTTCATCAGGCAACATAGATGCTGGAACAATAAAATTATATGGAGTAACTTAATGACTTTTGGTTTAGTAAAACACAATAATAATTCTATATCAGCTATAACAAGTGCTGGACAATTAGCACAAGGTAAAATGACTTTGTTGCAAACGCAAACTGCGTCTAGTTCAGCATCAATATCTTTTACATCAAATATTGATAGTACATATCCTATTTATATGTTTAAATTTATAAATATACACCCACAAACAGATAGTAGTTCTGCTGAAGCCGCTTTAGTATTTCAAGTAGATACAGGAACTAATACCAATTATAATCAAACAATTACATCAACTTATTTTAGATCACAACATGATGAAAGTGGCAGTAGTCCAGCATTGGGATATAGAACAAGTGGAGATCAAGCACAAGGAACAGGATTTCAAAATTTAGCAGAGGGTCAAGGTGCAGATAATGACCAAAGTCTTTCAGGCACTTTACATCTTTTTGATCCAAGTAATAGTGTTTCTGTCAAACATTTTCTTTCTAATGTAACTTATTCTCATCATGGAGATTATACAATGAACGCATATGTAAGTGGTTATGTAAACACACAAACTGCTTTAACTAGAGTTCAGTTTAAAATGACAAGTGGTAATATAGATTCAGGCACAATCAAACTTTATGGAATAAAAGGAAGCTAATGATTGTAAAATTAAATAACAGATCAGTAAAAGATATAACACAATTTGGTTCAATATCTTCTCTTGGAAGTCTTACACATATAGCAACACAAACCGCTTCATCATCAGCGAGTTTAAGTTTTACATCAGGGATTGATAGCACTTACAAGGAATATATTTTTTATTTTGTGAATATACACCCAGCTACACAAGCAGATTTTACTTTTAATTTATCAACTGATGGTGGTTCAAATTACAATGTTACTAAAACCACAACTGATTTTAGAGTTTTTCAAACTGAAAATGGATCATCAACAAGTTTATCTTATGAGGGTGGTCTTGATTTGGCACAATCAACGGGTGAACAAATAATTGCACAAAGTATTGATGATGCAAATGATGCTTGTTCTTCTGGCTTTGTTAATTTGTTCAACCCATCATCTACCACTTTTGTAAAACATTTTATAGGTATTTCATCTTTAATTTATGCTGATACTTATTGTATGCAAGAAAGATTTGCTGGATATGGAAATACAACAAGTGCAATCAACGCTGTTAGATTTAAAATGAGTTCAGGAAATATAGATAGTGGACAGATATTGCTATTCGGATTAAATTAACATAAAAAGGATATATTATGCCAAGATATAAATTAGTAAATGGAGAACGAATACAGCTTACTGCTGAAGAAGAAGCACAAAGAGATCAGGAAGAAGCAGATTGGGAAGCTGGTGCGTTTGATAGAGCAATCGCAGATTTAAGACAAAGAAGAAATTCTTTGTTATCATCTACTGATTTCTATGCTTTATCTGATGTAACAATGTCAGATGAAATGAAACAATACAGACAAGACCTTAGAGATATAACTGAGGGTTTATCAACAAAAGAAGAAGTAGAAGCAGTAGAATTTCCAACTAAACCATAAGGGGTTTCATGCAACTTTCAAAACATTTTAAATTAGAAGAATTTGAAAAATCAATGACAGCTACTCGTAAGGGTATTGAAAATAAAGCTGACTCAGGAATAATAAAAAATCTTACTGATCTTTGCTATGGGGTACTAGAACCTGTAAGAGCAAAGTTTGAAAAGCCAATTATCATTACTTCTGGTTATCGTAGTCCTGAGTTGAATCGTGCTATTGGCTCAAAATCTGACACATCACAACATTGTAAAGGTGAAGCTGTTGACTTTGAGATAGCTGGTGTATCTAATTTGCAAGTTGCATTATGGATTCAAAACAATACAGACTTTGACCAACTTATACTTGAATTT
>FUFK010055121.1_pt1 | contig 50914 bp, 68 predicted proteins | sample 1021851 | NCBI WGS metagenome assembly FUFK01 (sample SAMEA51879418, study PRJEB19060) | metagenome | reverse complement strand
GTGAGCACATTTGTGCTCGTGCGGTATCTCTGAATGATCCGTGTCTAATATATTACTCTCTGGGTGGGCAAAATCAACAGTAAATAAGTATTTACCAGGGTGCCATTTCTTGTCTTTTCCGATGTATTTACCTGCTTGTCCTGCTAAGATATCCCAAGAATGCACAGAAGGATAATAACTGAAACAATTCCAAAGCTGAAGCTCATCAAGTCTACGCCTAGGAACATCTTCAACCTTAAATCCACGTTGAATAAAAGCCGTAATAGGTAGCCTATAAAAAATTGCACCGTTTTCCATAATTGCGTGAAAAAGAATAGACTTGCCCGTAATGGCACTAAGACCAAAGACAATGCAATCCTCAACTTCACCATGATGACTCTTAAGATCATAGAGATACTCCTTTCGTATTTGAGCGTATTCTACAGGTATGTTCGCGTTTAAGTAAGCCATAATTAATCATAAATATCGCCCCAAGTTTCCCCNTGTTCGTAATCTACTTTNTTGGGAACNTCTAGAGTNACTGCATTCTCCATAATNTCAATAACCNTATTTGCTTCTTTATCATCTTTTATAGAAAGATCCAACTCATCNTGTATTTGTATGTGCGGTATAATTCCTTCTTTGTAAAGTTCTAACATTGCTTTCTTTGTCATGTCTGCAGCTGAACCTTGTATAAGTTTATTCAAAGCTTTGTATGTGTATGCTCTCCTGATCCCCGGTCCATGTTCCCTGAGTGCATCTTCGTGTGGCAATGCTTTATGCATACCGAATTGATTAGGCTCCCACAAATGAAACCTGCATAGTCTACCTAGTAAAGTTCTTATCTGACCACGGTCCTGTGCACGATTAGATGCTCGTTCCATAAGTTGTTTAACAAAGGGTACTCGACCATGATACGTGTTAAATAGTTCAGCAGCTTTCTCTTTCGTTACACCTAACTCTGCCTGTAGTTTAGCTTTACCCATGCCGTAGAAAAGACCCAAATTGATCGTCTTTGCTTGTGTTCTAGGAATTTGTGCCATATCTGCTACAGTCTGGTGGAAGTCTGAGTCTTTGTTATTGTGATAGGCATCAACAACGTTATAGACTGATGGTAGTTTGTACAGAGATGCGTAGTGTACAACGAGTCTTGGTTCTTGCTGTGAGTAATCGAAACATCCCCACTTACATCCTTCTTCTGGAATAAATAATGATCTAATCTTTGGCCCTAGATCTTTATTTCTTGCAGGTATCTGTTGTAGGTTAGGATTCTGATAACTAAATCTGCCTGTGATTGTACCCCCAAACTCTGATCTTAATTGGTTTATGTCTGCATGTATTCTACCTTTATGTTGATACTTTAATATTGAATCAATAAAAGTTGTGTGAGCTTTGTTAATCTCTCTAGCTTTGGCAATCATTTTTACAACAGGGTGTTCGTGTTCTTGTAAAAAGTTTTTAGTAAAAGATGGTGCAGCTGTTTTTGCAGTTCTTTCGTACGGTATCTTTAGATTATCAAACACTTCAGCGATAGATCTTGCAGCCCATATCTGTGGTCTTACATTAGTTTCTTTTTCTATTGCAGTTAGTAGATCTCTTTCCTCTTGTACTAATTGTTTCTTCATGAGATGTGCTTTGTCTATGTCTACTCTTACACCTTTAAACTTCATGTCGACAAGACATGGGAACAGTTCTGTTTCTAAATCAAATACGTCTTCAAGATCTTGATGAATAATTTCTTTCTTCATCTCTTGCCATAAACCTAATGTAATTTCAGCATCACGTTCAGCGTAAGATCCTACGTGCATCGATGGTAGCTTGTACATCTCAGACTTTGGATCGATGCCCCACTCCGATGCAGCTTCAGCCAATGCACCTTCATTCTTACCGTAGCCAAGATAATGCCAAGACAAACTGTTAAGATCATATCTAAATCTATTTTCATCTGTGATGGCTGCAGCTATCATAGTACAAACAATGTCACCATTTATTTTAAAACCTAATTGTTTTAACCAACAGACATCGTACATTGCGTTGTGAAATACTTTTGTTGATGGCGCTTCTAAAATATCTTTGAGCCACTCTAAAACTTTTTTACGATCCATGTTCCCTCCACCTTCATGTGCTATAGGGAAGTACCCTTTGAAACCGTTTGTAGCTACAGCAATACCAATAACATCACCATTACCAATTACAGAGCCAGATCCTTTTTCTTTTAAGTCTGGATCTTTAGTTTCTAAGTCAATAGCTATCTCTTCTACTTGTCTAAGATCTGGAAACTCTGTTGGAATATTCCATTCTGTTTGTGCTTCAAACTTAGGTATTCTCATTGTTATCCTTTTTTAGTGTGAACCCTGGTGGTAAAGGTTTTGTGGTGGTGTCTTCTGAATAATCTCTTTCAATAATCATTTCTATAAAGTGTATTGCCTTCAACAAATCTTGCTTTTTTCCTTTATCGCGATGTCTTATTATGTACTTGATAGCACATCCTTCCGGATATAACAACTCGTTCTCAACTACAAACTTGCTCGGCTGAATTTTATACTTTTGATAATGGGATCCTCCGTGTTGCTTATCCCAAACTTTCGATGTCATAACTTCTCTCCTTATTTTTTCCTGCAATGAAATACAGATTTTGTTTTGCTCGAGTAACCCCAACATACCAAACTCTATGCTCTTCATCCTGCTTCTCTAAGCTTCTTTGTAATGATTCTAAAGTACGTTTGGACATATCTAATACCAATAAAACATTGTCAGCTTCCCCACCTTTTGCTGCGTGTATGGTGGATAGCTTTACTCTTGGTTTACTGCTTAGTGGTTCTTTTCTTTCTAACATCTTTCTTATGTATAAGCTGTCATCTAGGTCTAACTGTAGTAATTCATACCACTTCAAATTTTTATCTATTTCTTCTATGGTTTTGTACTCTGTATATTCTAAAATATCTTTAATCTCTGCATCATTTAGTTCTTCACCTTTTACATATCGTGTCCAATTAATTATGGTCTTGTATAATTTTTCAGAAAAACTTTTCTTGTTTTTGTATTCGTAATAAATACCCATAGACTGTAAGTCTGGCATTAGATTAATTAATCTGTAATTTGTTCTGGCTAGTATCAACCAGTTACCATCTTGCACTGGTATCTCTTGAAGTGAATAAGACTCAGGGTATATGTCCCCTGTTTCCTTACGTGGCTGCCATGTTTTTAGGATACGTCTTTCATTAGGAATACGATCTAATATTTTATTGGCTATGGATTGTATGCTTTGTGGAACACGATAAGACTTTGGTAACACAACCTCCTTACCAGGTTCTTTTTGAAATCGCTCTACATCAGCTCCAGCCCAGCCGTAGATAGCTTGATCATCATCACCAGCTAAAACAATATGCTTTGATTTCTTTTTAAGTTCATCATACATCTTCCATTGTATGGGTGATAAGTCCTGTGCTTCATCAATAAATACAACATCAAACGTTGGACAAAGATCTTCAGCACGATCGATAAATTTTTGTATCATGTCGTTGAAGTCAACCAGTTTGAATGCTTCTTTTCTATTATCTAATTCTAATTTTAAAATCTTAACAACCTCAAAGTCTAGATCCTCAGAATACATATTGCTGTTGAACTCTTCTTCGATAGATATGTTCTTTATTTTAGCTGCAGATATTAATTTAAAGTATTCGCTATTAGAATCAACAAAGCCTGTGCTATCCTCACCGTTTGAATATATAGATACTTCGATACCAACTTCTCGACCAATGGCTGCGTAGTCTTCGTTCTGCATGACGTTGCTTTTTTTNATACCTAAAAGATTAAATGCGAAAGAGTGTAGTGTTTGAAAATATGGTAAGATCTTTATCTTCTAACTCTGGATGTTTGTCTAACATTCTACCTTTTGCCTCTCCTGCAGCTTTCTTAGTAAAAGCAAAGTATCCTATTCGATGTAATGGCACACCAAACTTAACTAATGTTCTTACATAGTGTAATAGTTTTGTAGTTTTACCTGTACCAGGAGGACCCAATATCTTTCTAATCATATGATCTCCTTATCGTAATTAATTTTATTGTGTAAAATTTTTACGCTTTGAAACTTCTCTATAGATATTTTTATTAAATGTTTTGTTGGTGTGTTGTATTCACCTTTCTTTTGTGATGGAAACCTCTTCTCTTCAATAAATTCTACGTTGCAATCTTTATAAAACTCCTGTATCATTACGCCCGTTTTATCTTCCGGATACTTCCAGCCATTATTTTTTAGTTTGTTGTAGAAGTTAGCAAATTTAAAATAAGCAAAGTCATCATCAATTAATACACCACCAGACTTAAAACTAACATCGTTCTGTGCTCTTGCTCCGTTTATCTTTTGNTGTAGNTGATCNTGTAGTTTTTCTTTTGGNGTTGTNCCTATCGGTGGATCTTGCACTGTNAATGTTCTNTATANATCTTCTAAAACTTTTTGNTCATCACCAGACTTNATCATTGGTGGTGGNAACCCTGCATACTTTGATATAGCATTACGTCTTTTTCTTTGGTCGTTNACGTGTTCTACNTTNTTACAATGNACTGTTCTNACATCTTCACCATCNGGTAATGTNACATCAAATGTGTACTCTGCTTCCGGTTCTAAATCAATCTTGACTAAATTAGTAAGGATTGGATAGCTNCCTTTNGATCCACACANNACACCAAACTTTCTTTTTACACAGATACCTTTCTTACAATAATCACTGATAGGACTCTGTGTGCATGTNTATCCTTTGTANGTATCTCGCCATGATTTTAGTTTAGCTTTTAATTTATTTTTATCCCATGCATGTGCGTTAGCACCNGAGAAAAATTTTACGGGTGCATCCATNACCATCTGCTCCCAGTTATCTTCATACTTTAATTTTACAAAGACATGATAGTTGTAAAGAAATCTATCTTTACCATCGAAGCCTTCTTCTTTTGTCAGTTTAGATAGTTCAGCTAAACATGGTGGACCTTCTCTAAATATATCATCAACACCTTGCATAGCTACAGCATCGATACTGTCTGTAATTTTTTTAAGATCCTCCTCTGCAACAAGATTAGCTTGTATGACTTTCATAAACTCTTCAAAAGAAAATTTAGTCCCGTCTATATTTAAAGCTATTCTTTCTGACTTTTTAAAATAAGGTAGATTAATAAAATTACCTTTACTTATTTTTCCTGTTTCAGAATCTTTTACTAGTCGTGTTTGTTTTGGAAATATTTCTGTGTCGTATTTTAATTTGAATAGTGGCAACAGATTACTTAGAAAAGATCTTAATACTGTTGCGCTAACAAAATCTTTTAAGAATATATAAAGGTGCATACCACCACTTTTAGATAGCACCGGTATTAACGGTAAATCAAACTTCTGTATTGTATCAAAAAATTTTTTACGGTCGTACTTCTCGTAATCTTTGAAATCAACATCGATGGCACCAAACCTTGCCAGTCCATCCTTAGTGCAAGGTTGGATACCGATCGACCTTTCTCCAGCCAGGTGATCGTTGTAGACTTGGTCTGTTATGTCCTCATCATTCCAACGATAACTAGGTTTCTGCTTTTTGGTAATTGGATCTATCTCAAGGCGACTCATGTCGGCTTGACCATACGCAAGATCATACCCAGCGAAATATTTAGAAAATAAATTATCCATAATTATTTAAAGGGCGGATCCAGTCTCCCATCACCGCCCTTTCTCCCTAACGAGGAAGTCCTAAATAATCGAATCCTTTTCTTCTGATTCATTTCCATGTTTGACTTTTACTTGTCCTTTGGAAATGCTTTCAGAGAACGCTTTCGCTTGTTGGTAAAGAGCTGCGTCTGTTATTGGACCCACCTTATTTACTTTCCAACCAAACCAAGTGCCNTTATCATTTGACATTTGAGTNGTTGCTANATTGTAAATATGACTAAACGCAGGTGGTTGATATAANTTACCACTCTTNCCTTTTAGTCTTAGGCTTGACAACATTGAGTTCCAATTTCTACTNACTTTTAGTTGNGTAGATTTCATNGTAATCAACGCTGTNCATGGGCTGTCACCAGTTACAATTACATAATGACTTGCAGTTTTTTCTACGTAATTACCATTTGGTAATCTGTCTTTGTAATTTGCATCCGGTTTTGTTTTACTGATTATGTCAGATGTAGACGGGTGTACCGTTACTGGCGCACCAGAACCTTCACCTCTATCTTTCCACTCGACATANTCAAGTTTGTAAAAACAAGGTATGACATTGATACCCTTCTCACCATCAAACAATTGATGTGATACAGAGTTNTATATCATCCCTGGTTCTGCACCTTCGACNTACTTACCATCCCNTTTGTTTACTTCGGGNGATAACTGTCCAAGGATTTTCAAAAAAGGCAATGCCAGGTCTTCTTGACCCAACACACCTAAACCTTTTCCAGCATCCTGCTCCATTACGTTGGCAGGTAGGCTAGCAGTTTTTTTTGTTACGTTTCCTGTTTCCATGTTATTTGTTCCTTGTTATTTTAGTTCGGTTGCCTGCGAACACGTTAAACAAGTCCGCTGGCATATCCTGTCCAGCCTCGATACGCTCGCGNACTAGTGCTTTAAGTGTCATNGGTTCGACCTTTAANTTCTGGACAGGTTCGTACCCTTGACCTTGCGCAAGGACAGCATATTGCTGTGCCTTGTTATCTTCGTCACGACCAAAGGCAACAGTGATTTCATTTTTAATCAAATCACCCAGGCCGTTTTCTCGAAGCCATGTGTATGCTTCTTCCTGTTTTGCTTTAGGAATAGAAGCACCGTAGACTGGTTTTACTTCTACTGAAGTTCCATCTGCTAANTTCAATGTAGAAATATTCATCTCTTGCATCATAGTTGGTATTACCTCACCAGATACTAAGTCTACTTTTCTTTTTAATTCTTTTAGTTCTTCTTCTTTTGCTAGCAACTCATTTTCTAGCTGCTGTAGTTTTACAACTTGATCAGATAGTTTATTTGCATCGTTTGCACCATCTAATTCTTCTCGTTGGTCTTTTTCAAAATCAATCATTTATCTCTCCTTTCTCGTATAAATTTATTTTAATAGGATAGTATACTCGTTCTTGTCTATCCCATTTTAATAGATTGAATTTACCGTTTGTAATATCAGAAACAATAGAACACGCAATACCAATTATCGCTGGATCACCTGTTAATAATAAATGATCTTCTGGTGTATAGTCTTTTAAAAGTTTTCTTAATTTAAAAACTAATGGTCCAGGAGAAAATATTATTTGTGAAAATTCTGGTAACAAAAATTTTAAGTCACCATATTCTTTTGCACTCATAATATTTATTTTTGGTGAGCCTGCTCTCGTTCCAGGTAATTCTTGTATGACGTAAACTATTTTCTTTCTTTCTAACATTGACAAACAATATAGGATGTTCTATATATTTGTCAACTAGAAAGAAGAAAATTATGAAATATAAATTTAAGACAGAGCCATATGCTCATCAATTAAAGGCATTAGAGATGTCTTGGGACAAACCTTATTTTGCATACTTTATGGAAATGGGTACTGGTAAATCAAAAGTGTTAATAGATAATATATCTATGCTTTATGATAACGGTAAAATAAATGGTGTCCTAATTGTGGCACCAAAAGGTGTTGTAAAAAATTGGTACGAATCGGAAATACCTGCACACTTAGTAGATCATATAGATCATAAAACAGTTTTATGGCAACCATTAATTACAAAAAAACAAACTGCTGCATTGGANAGTTTGTTTGAAACTGGTGAGGACTTACACATACTCGTAATGAATGTTGAAGCATTATCAACTCAAAAAGGTGTGGACTTCGCAACAAAATTTTTATTTTCTCACAGAGCCATGATGGCTATTGATGAGTCTACTACAATAAAAAATCCAGATGCAAAGCGTACAAAAAATATTTGCAAGCTAGGTTTAGCTACCAAGTATAATAGAATACTTACAGGTTCTCCTGTAACTAAATCACCCTTAGACTTATACAAACAATGTGAATTCCTGAGCCCTGGTCTGTTAGGCCATGACTCTTATTATTCTTTTAGAACTAGATATGCTGTCATGAAGACTGCAAATTTTAGTGGTAGATCTGTACAAATAGTTACTGGCTACAGAAATTTAGAAGAGCTGTCAGAAAAATTAAAACCTTTTTCTTACAGAGTTTTAAAAGATGAATGTTTAGATTTACCTAGAAAAACTTTTATGAAGAGAACGGTCACACTTACACCAGATCAACTAAAAGCATACAAAGAAATGAGTAGACTTGCTGCAACTAGTTTTAATGGTAAGCTTATGACTACGGCCACAGTATTAACTCAGTTGATGAGGTTACAACAAATAACTTGTGGTAATTTTACAGCTGATGATGGCACTCTAGTAGAAATTCCTACGAACAGACTGACTGAACTAATGGATGTATTAGATGAGATAGAAGGTAAAGTTGTTATATGGGCTCACTTTCAAAGAGATGTGCATAGGATTATCCAGGAGGTAGTTAAAAAATATGGCGAAAATAGTTTTGTAGATTACTATGGTCTAACACCACAAGAAGAAAGACAAAGTAACATACAAAAGTTTCAAGATCCCCGATCCCCGGTTCGTTTTTTTATAGGCACGACTCAAACTGGTGGTTATGGTATCACACTNACAGCAGCATCAACGATGATATATTATTCTAATGGTTATGACCTGGAGAAAAGACAACAATCAGAAGCTAGAATAGATCGTATCGGACAAGAAAAACCTATGACATACATAGATATTATTTGTGAAAATACAGTTGATACTAGGATAGTAAAAGCTTTGCGTAAGAAAGTTAATATAGCAACTCAAATAATGGGAGAGGAGTTAAAAGAATGGATATAAAATTTTACATAGAACCTATTTTTAAAATAGATTTTTTAAAAATTGAATGCTCTAACTTTAAAAATAAAAAAGAAAAAATTAAAAAAGTTTTAAAAAAATATCCAGAGATAAGACAAGAAAATTTTTCTACTAGCAGATTTAAAGATGGTTTTTGTAAAGAGTTTAAAGAAATTTTTAAAGATGAACTTAAAATAGTTAGAAGAAAACATGATAACTTCATAGATCTATATGGTGCGTGGTCAGTAACTTATAGAAAAGGAGACTATCATGCCCCCCATAATCATGGTTCTCGTGGTTATTGTGGTATCTTATATTTAGATATGCACAAAGACTCTCCACCTACTACATATATTCAACCATGGAATGATGACAATGATAAGTCCAGATTATTTAGACCCTCAGTAAAAGAAGGTGACATTGTTATTATACCACAATTTTTGTATCATTATACGACACCTAATTTAATTAAGTTTAAAAAAAGAATTATNTCTTTTGATTTTAAACTAGGTCTCTAGCCGAACCNGTTATTGGTTTGTATTTTGTTTTACCTTCAAATTTATATGCGTGCATGAANTGTGCACGTCTGCCTTCAGGTATCCAGCTACAGTGAATCCAGCCCGAGTTGGGTTCTCCCGGAGTATAGAACTCGAGGATGAGCTGGTCTGGCTCGAGGTTCTTATATATCCAATCTGCAAGCTCAGCGTTGTCCACACCAATACATTCAAAGTCTGCGGCCTCAGCTTTGGCATGCTGTGAATTTACAGAACTACCAATAGCTACACATAACTCAGGTGAACGAAATCCACTAGTTACTTTAACTCTACCAAAGTGGTCACGCACTGGCTGCAAAATATTTTCGCATAATGCTTTTAGTTTATCTATTTGATCAGCATTAGGTTCGTTATCAATACCACGCCTGATGGCTGTGTCTGATTTAGTTAACTCTAACAAGCTGAAGTTACGACTCAAATTCATTATTGTAATACCAAAGTAAATATAACATACGCCATGCCAGTGATCAATGCTCCTGTAGACACTAATAAGATACCTTCTATGCGGTTTATTTGACCCTCTAGTTTATTTATTTTATCATGCGTCTGCTTTTGCATTATTCTGCAAAGCTTTTCATGGTCCTCTATTTTTTGTAATGCGTTTTTAGTCATTTGGAAACAATATTGATAATTTCTGTGCTGTTGTCAAGTTGTTAAAATTAGATCCTTGCACTTGATTACTTATAAGATCTGTATTGATGTTAGGTAAATTAAGTGTTGTAGGAGTTAATGGTGTGTCNTGCATAATAGGTCGTAATGGATTTTCAAATACAGGAAACTCAGGTAGTGTTAAACTTACATTATTAAATTGTGCTTCTAAATTAGCTATGGTTTCACCTGCAGCCTCTAATGGATCTCTTGCTCCAATTTTTGCAGCGTTGTCTGATATTGCAGAAATAACTTCTGCTGATAAAGAGTAAGGTGTAAATATATTTTGATCAATGTTGCTTACTTCAATGTCAGAAATTCTATCTAATGCATTTGTTAAACCTGTATCAGAAATATTTAAAAGTCTTGCAGCATCTAAATCACCTTTTAAAGTTTTCTTTACATCAAACAACGCACGGTTAGCGTTGATGTATGCATCTACAACTTCAGTTGGTTCAATAGGTCCACCTTTTAATACAACTCTAGTAAATAAACTTCGTGAATCCCTTACACCTCTTTGAAAGTTTGCAACTTTAAAATTCATTGCTCTATCAGGATTTACATTGACAGCTCTAAAACCAAACAGTCCTTGAAACTCATCACCAAATTCGTAATCTTGACCATACTCATCAAACTTACCTTTAGTAATTACATCAACAGACTCTATAGATTGATCTAATCTTTTTAATTGGTCAACAGAAAAAGGCATTTGTGCTTTTACTAGATGTGCAAATATTTTACTCATCTTGTCACCATCTGTGTCTTGTTCACTATAGATTTGAAAACCTTCTCTTGTTCTACCACCTCTAGCTATGATATCTAATGCAGCTTCTGTCCAAATAGATTCTGAAATAAATGGTTGACCAAATTCTGACATGGCTGTGAACACACCTTTTGCAAAGTCATCCATAATACCATCTTGATCTGTTCTACCATCTTGAACAGCGTTGACTACTGATTGTAAGGGTCTAATTAATGTATCGTANGCATTAGCATGACTNAAATCTATGTATTTAAAGCTNCCATCTTCTTGCTTTATAGGCAATAGAGTCGAGTTTTTAGACCATTGGGCTGCAAACCTACGGATAGCTTCTCTTTCCTCGTCTGTGACGTCGTATAGGGCCTGGAAAGCTGCTGTTGTAGCCACTGGTACGGCTGCAACTGTAGTGGTAAAACCAAATAATCTAGTATACCCCACACCCTCAAAAGGTTTTACAACTCTGCCATCAGGTAAAGTTATAGTTTCATTTATTTCTCTAAGTGCACGTCTGACAATATTTGTACCTGTTCTAGCTATTTCTGCTGGAAACGATACAAAGTTACCGATAGGTAGTTTTCTTAAACCTTTTACAAAATCAGATACATAATCGTAATTAGGTATGTTATTTCTTACAATGTCTGCTGCTTCTTGTTTTAAAAAATTTTCATCAAGTCTTACATCAACACCATTACGTTTAAAAAACTGTCCTCTTGTTACGCCGATTTTTTCAAAAGCTTTTTCTATTCTATTTTTTTCTACAGCCCATGAATATATTTTCCAAAAGTCATCTTCAGCTGTGTACAAGTCTTGAGATACTTGTTTTAATTTTGATAGTGGTTTTAATAGTAATCTCATTCCCTTATCAGATGTCATGGTCTCACCAAAGTTTACATCTTTTAATAGTCTAGATAGATCACCAAGTCTTACGTTAGAGTTTACAACACCTAGTTCTAATAGTTCTTGATATAAATCGTTTTGTTGTCTTGTGCCTTTAAGAGGTGTCTGTAATGCTTGATACGCTTGTTTAATTGCAGCAGGGTCAGCAGCAGGTATGATACCATTTGCTGCAGCAAAAGCTCCAGCACTAACAAAGTTTCTTAAATGTGTTACCGGTGATAAAATTGTTTTAGCAATTTGTGACGTAGCTTTAGGATATAACACTAAACTTTCGTACAATCTTCCAAGTATACCGGAGCTTTGTGTATTTAGAGATGTGGTTTTTAATGCCTCTGCAACACCAGGTCTTGCAAAAAATGGTTTGGAAATATCACCAAATGGATTACTTGCACCTGATGCAATGTTTACGTTTAACGTTTGTGCAGGATCTATAACCTCTACTCTAACAAAATCGTCACCAAAAAACGCTCTTGCTTCTGCCTCTGATCTAGCAAACATAGGTTGCGCCACTGCTCTTTTGTCTGTTGCGTTTCTAAAAGCTTCTGTAACTTCATCATTCTTTTTTATAAGATCATCATAAAATAAATTACGTCTTGTAATTAAAGAAAGTTTAGCCATGCCACCTATCATAGTCTGCATAGGATTTTTTTGTTTTCCAAAAAGATCGTCAAATACTTTTCTATCTGCTTCAGATGCTACATCTTTAATAGATATTCTAGCCACACCACTTCTTTTGACAGCATCATCTAACGCTGTTCTGTTTACAAAAAAATCTGGTATGTTAAATAATGCATCAGAAGGTTTGTCCATTCTTAAACCTTTAGGTAAGCCAGAAGTTTTAAGAACGTTATTTACAATTTGTTCTGCTTCTAAATCTGTAATATCTTTACCGGCTTCTCTTGCACTAGCTTTAAATAAATCTTTAGCATTGGTTATTGCTTGTGCTGATGGTTTATATCTAAAAAAAGGTAATATACTTTTGTCTTGAAATATATCGTACGTAGCACCAAGATAGTTTTTAAATTTACCACCAAATAATTTTTTGAATGATTGAATATCCGTTGCATCTAATGAACCCCCTAGTTTAGAAAACAAATCAGCCCATTTACTTCTCATGGTAGATAAACCACCTAGGATAGATACTTCTAATTCTTTTGCCACTTCTGCGTTAGGTGCAAATTTGTTTATACCATCAATTACTTTTTGTTTTGCAGCTGCATCTATTTCTCCAAAAGTTGCAATACCGTCGTCACCAAGTCTTGCTTCTCCTGATAATAATGCATCATTTACATCGCCCAAGAAAGCGGTTCTTTCTTTTGCAGATTGTTTATTAAATACTGTACGCATTGGTGGAAACATTTTGTCTATATCACTGTCTAACTCTCTTGATAGATTTCTTGCAACATTAGCATCAGCTGCTTGTGCACCAATTGTCCCTCTTTCTATATCAAAAAATTCTTTAGTCTTACCACTACGAGCTCTAAACTTAGATGCTACTGTATCAATCCATCTATCTAATTTTGAGTTAGCTACATCTAACGCTTGATTTCTATTTGTAATCTTTTTAATAACTGCGCCTGTGCCACCGATAATTCCACTAAACAATGCACCTTCAGTACCAAATTTAATTCTATTTAATATTTCTTTTACTGCATCTGGATCATCTGAAGTTCTATCTATCTCTGTTGGTCCACCTATTAAATCTCCAAACGTACCAATTTTTTCTGCATCACCAACAAAAACTCCTTCAGCTAAACCACCACCTAAAGAACCAGCTATAAATTGTCTGCCTTTACCTCTGGCTGTAAGCTCCAATGCTTCATCAGCTGCATTCTGTAAATTTTTATTAGACATCCTCACATATTTATTACTTCTACCTGCAAGCATAGCAGCCTTAGATAAACCTGCTGCACTTTTAAATGCAATACCACCTGGTATACCAATATTAACTAGTGCTTCTGTAATTTTACCAGCAGCTGTTGCTTCTGCTTTCTCATCAAATTCTGTAAGGTCATCAAAGAATGCTTCTACTTCTGCAGCCTTACCACTGTTGACACCTAGGTCCATGAGACTTGCACCCAAAGAAAAGAAACCTTTTGGTATCGCAATCAAACCTGATGCTACACCTGCTAGCATAGATTCTATTGTACCTATTTTATTTTTTGGTCCGTATGCGCTAGTATCAAAAATGGTAGCCATCTACCCTCCTATAAATATGGAGTTACGTTACCTTGTTCATCTACGATAAGCACTCTATCACTTATAACATAGTAACCTGGAGCTACTGGTGTTCCTGCTGCTTTAGCTTCGTTAACTTGTGACTCAAAGAATGTTTGTGCATCTACACCTTGTGGTATGTTGGTTGAATCAATTGTTGTTACATCAACTTTTTCTGTTGCACGAAGTATACCAGCTAATTCATTACCTCTTGGTACTTTACCTTTTTTATATCTTTCAGAAATAATGTCAGTAAAGCTATCTCCTTTTAATGTTTTATCAGCTATCTCCATTTGTTTCATTCTGTATTCATTTAAAATTTTATTAGATGGATCAGATGCTTTAATATCTTTTTCAATCTCACCTTTAAGTATAAGTGTATCAATTGCATCTTTAGTTGCTTTAGGCTTATCAAATGCTTTACTAGCGCCTTGTATGATTTGGTTTATTAATTTACCAGATTTAATATCACCTTTGAAATCACCAGATTCACTAATAGCTTTACTAGCTGCAATCAATGAATCGTATGCAGCAGCTTTGTTCATACCTTTAATATCCATGATGTCTCTGTATTTTTCTATTTGTTGATTACGTTTTTCTTTGTCAGTTAATGTTACGTTTGGAGGTGGTTTACGAACAGTTGTTTGTGCATCAGGTAAAGGTTTTCTCGGATCTCCTATCATTGCTTCATCACCAGTAAACTGTCTGCCTTGTCCTGTNTTATTATTATCGTCTTGATCTCTAAATTGTTCACCAGGTAGTACAAGATCTACATAAAGTTTTGCTAATTCAGGTGCTGATTTACCTGCTGCGATTGCAGCTTTATATGTAGCAACTGATGCTTGTGGAAGTGATGATGCAAGAGTGAAAGCTAGTGTAGGATTTTCTCTAATAGCTGCTCCCAATCTTTGTGGATCTCTTAACGCTGTAAATATAGGAAGATCTTTACCTGGTTTGATTCCTTCAGTCATGGTTTTAGGATTATAGAATTTTTCTGATGTTTGTCTAAACCTACCACTTGGAGAAAATATATCTCTAATTCTACCAAACTTACCTAATTTACCAGGAGCAAATGTTCTTGCTGCTCTAAAACCTCTGTATACAGCTGGTGCTGCCCTAGCTAAATTTAGTAGTCCCATACCCACACCATATATAACGGGCGCTAAGTGTTTTTCTCTACCGTCACTAGCTTTAAATTCTTTAGGGTGTTCACCAACTAACAACATACCACCCTTCTTTTTTGGTTCTCTAATACCGTCCATGATCCCTTCTTTAATAGGACCACCCATTTTAAACATTGGTCTATTTAATGGTTTCATAGTTACCTACCCAAATATTTTTCCGTACAATCCACCAATACCTAACGCTGTGCTTAACGCTGTTTGGAAAGGACTTTGTTGTGGAGCATCTGCATACTGTTGACCAGCAACACCTCCACCAAGACCAGTTAAAACATTTCCAAATTGTGTTAATCTTCCAAATGGCTCTGTTGCCATAGCTCTAGCTTGTTGTTGATCAGCTGCTAGTTGAGATTGAGTTAATCCTTGTCTTAACGCACCAAGAGATCCTAATGCAGAAATATCTTGGCCCATGCCTGTTCTTGCATAGTTTCCTAAACCTAGTTGTGCCTGTGCTTGATTACCAAATGCACCGGCTAAACCAGACTGTACGTTTGCAATGCTGCCTACGTTTTGAAAATTTTGTTGTGCTGCTTGTTGAGCTTGACCAAATCCTGCTTGTAATAATTGCGCTTGTAATGCTGCTCTGTCTGCTAATCTACCAGACTCAAATTCACCTAGTTGTGCACCTTCTCTACCACCACCAAAATTACCTGATGCAACAGCAGCATCTCTAATAGCTTGTTTACCTGCTGCACCTTGTCTATCAAACTCTGCTAAAGTAGTATCAATAACTTGTTGTTGGAAAGGCGACATGAATGGTTGATAAGCCTGTGGTCCAGTTAATGCACTCAGTCCACCAACAGTTCCTGCAGCTTGACCTAACTGTCCAGCTGATGCAGCTTGTTGCGCCTGTGCTGCTGTTAAAAACGGTTGATAAGATCCAACACCTTGTTGAGCCATTGTAATGGCTTGTGTTTGTAATGGATCTTCACCAGCAATAAATTGTCTGCCTGTAAATGTTTCAGGAGCAAGAGGCGTTTGAAACGCAGCCGCAGCCTGTGTTGCATAATCTTTTGTAAGATCTGTTAAATATTCAGGTATTGCCATTATATCATCCTCGACTGTAACATTTGTTGTTGTTCATACATTTTTTGAGCTCCTTCTAAACCTTGTGAGTCTTCTGAAACTTCACCACCGGCTTCTAAGTTGTTCATTAAATTTTCCATAACTTCTGCGCCTTTGTCTATGTCACCACCTCCAGCGTTTCTAACAGCATCTGCTGTAAATACAAATTCATTTTTACTTAATCTAGCTGGCACATCGTCAGCTCTTTCTTCTGCTCCCAGTTCTACAAAGCCACCCGTGTTTCTATAATCTTTTTCCATGCCACCCATATCAATTAGTTCTGCTTCTTCTGTGTTCATGATTCCACCTTCTTGAGCCATAGCTCTAGGTTGTTCCATACCTGCACCAGAAGGCTGCATTCGTGACATTACTGCTTTTACAAATTGTTCAAAAGACATATCTCCGCCTTGATTTCTATATTTAACGTATTCCATCATAAGCATTTGTTCTGCTTGTGCTTGACCTGCACCACCACCCATATTTAAAAGTGTTGGTCTTTGTCTTCTAGCAAGTCCAGCAGTTGTTCTTGCAAATTCTTCATCATCGTCATCTTCATCTGCTAATCCACCTTTTGCAGCATAAAAGTTACGTTGAACAAATTGTTTACGAGGCATAAAATATAAACCTGCTTCTTCAGGTGTTTGATTTAAAGCATAAAAATCTCGTGCTCTTTGTCTGATTGCAACTGGGTCTAGTTGTTCTACAATTGTCTCTTCTTCATCATCACCACCACCCATCATAAATGGTAAAGCTGCCGCCAATGCACCACTAGTAAGAAATGCTCTCTTACCAGAAAATTCTCCGGCTTTTCCAAAAAGACCGCCGCCTCCACCAAAAATACCACCGTCAGAACCTAAAAACAATTTACCGGCACCACCCATAATATTTTTTAATCCAAAGTTTTTCATTCCACCACCTGCTAACTGTGATAAAAATTTACCTTTGCCTGCAGCACCTAAAGCACCTAAACCATATGCTCCAGCACCTATTAAAGCTAATTTACCTAATGGTGATTTAACAACTTTCTTGACAGCACGTTTAGCTTTCTTTACAAGTTTACCTAGAAAGTAACCTTGTCTGGGATCTCTTAAAGACCCTATTCCGCCCTGTATTTGTTGTGGTTGTTGCATGTTTGATATCGCCATATTTTTACCTTAATCCATCGTTTTACTTTGTTTTACTGAGTAAATCAAGAGGGGGCATAATGACATTTACGTCTTGAGCCATCTCTTCTGGCTTATAACCCTTGGCTAGCCAGTCTTTTTTATCCTTAAAAATTTCCCCTGTTTCTTTGTGTCTGTAGGTTTCTTCTACTTTCGCTGGTTTTAATATTTCCATTAGTCTAATCTTTCCTTTTTAATGTTTAAATAACTTATAGCCACATCGAAGGAATCTGTGGTGCTTGAAGTTACTGTTAAAGTTGTGTTTCCTTCTACTATTAACGGTTGGGTTAATAATTCTTGTGTAACGTTAGCTGTGAGAGCTGCTGTTTTTATTGTCGTTATAGAGTTATTTGTAACAGTAACAGTAGGCGTCCCTGCGGATGTTACTTTCAACGACTTAACTATATACGTTTCATTAATTAATGGGTTTTGTGTGGCCACACCAGCAACTGTGCTTGTGCCAAACATAGTTTGTGCAGATGACGATGTAACATTGTCTACACCAAAAAATTTAAATTCATTTACTACAGCCACTATCCCTCCAAAAAGAAAGTTTTTGCTTCTATTTCTTGTTTTACCTCTTCTTGAAAAGAAGTATTTAATTTTGTAATAATGCTATCTAAGTCTCTGATTAAAGAATCAAAAGTCTTTCTGTCATACTCTTCGCTACCTCTTGTAAATGATTGTGCTATCTTTGCCATTAGTCTGCGTCCCCCGGAGCAAACGGATCATCATAAGTTGTTATATTTTGCCCACCTACACGAGTTGTTCTTTCGCCTCCAGTGTATGTGTCTCCTAAGTTTGCTTCTTGTATCTTCTGTAATTCTGTTGCTTTCGCAGCTTTTAGATCATCTCTTCTTTGTTTTAATTCGTCAGATAGTTCTAATCCTTTTGCTATTTTTCTTGCTTCTGTTCTATTAATTGTATCTATTCTTTTTTGATAAGCGTTTTGTAATCCGTATGTAGTAGGGTTACCGTATTTGCCACCTGTTATTGTATTTAAAAATCCACCAGATATAGGATTGTATCCCTGCATCAATCCTGAACTAATAGTGCCTGCAGTATTTCTATTAGGATACAGTTCATCTAAACTTCGTGCTACTTGATTTCTTTCTGGTAACATATTGATGATACCTCCTATAACACTTTTGTCACCAAATGGTAAATACTCCAGAATATCAAATTTTTCTTCTTCCTCTTCTCCATCATCATCAGGAACTGTATCCATATTTATAAATCTATTATCTATTTGAAATGTAGGTGTTGGATCTGTAAGACCTGCTTGTACACCTCTTTGATAATTAAATATAGAAGGATCTAATATACCCTGACGTATTGGAACCTCAATCGCACCTGCACCACTCATGGCTTCTGCATCAAGTTTATTAAATATATCTGATGCAGGAAACGTAGACATTTCATATCCACTGAAGTCTGCTCTTTTAGGGACACTATCAAAACCAGGTAAGCCCATTGAAGCTATTTGTTCGTCTGTAAAATTAACAGCCTCTGGATTATACTGTCTGTATTTTGCAATTAAATCTAAAGTTTCTTGATCCATTACCTTCTACCTCCTGGGTGTATATCTAATCTAAACGTTCCCAATTTCCAATCCTCATTAGCTCCTGTATTTGCAACTTCTAATGCAATTTGTCTAGCTCTTACTCTTACATCTTTTTTAGTTGTAGAGGAAGTACAATTAAAACTGTTTGTTACTTGTGTGCTATTTGGATAAATCCTTGTTTTAAATTTAATCGCTGTTGTTCCTGTCTGATCTATAAAATCAGGTATAAACCTACTAATTCTCATTATAAACTCTCCGTCTCCTCTTAGATCAGGCATTCCTACAGTCTGTCCTCGTTGACTTCTTTGTGTAATATCAAAGTCTCCTGAAGATATGTTTGCTATTAAAGCTGTAACAGCACCACCAGCGTCGACTTGATCGGTCCCTGTTTCGTGCTCATAGTATATTGTGCAGCCATCAGTGTTACCAACAACATCATAAGAGCTGTTGCTAGATGAATCATAAAAAGTTGCATGTGGTTTACCAAACAAAGCAGAATCTACCCACGCTGTTCTAGCTAGTGTTCCTGTTGTCCAAATAGGTCTTTTACCTGTAGAATCTAAATAATTATAAGTCACAACTTTATTTACTACGTTAGAGTTTGCTGAAGCGTAGAACCAATTAATTTCTCCAAACAAATTATTTATTCCTGCATTGATAAGATCTCTTCCTACAGTATTAATATCGTCATATACAAAATCTTCTACCAAACAAGGTAATGATTTTAATTGTCCATCGTAAGTAAAGAAACCACTCTCTGACATCCAATAAGCTACACCATCTATTTCAACGCAGGCATTCTTACCAATTAATCCACAGTTTGTACCTATCTGTTCAAATGCAAATGTAAAAGGTGCACCTACAAACTTCATTAAGAATAAAGCTGTGTCAGTCCAAATATAAATAGCATCTCTACCTTTAACCGCTCCCATGATCCTTGATCCATCGGCCAGTCTTTGTGTACCTGCAGTATTGTTTGCAGTTACAGTATAGGAATCTGTTTGGTCAATACTTTCTTGATCAGAGAATCTAATAAACATATCGTCTTGTGTTGAAGATGTTCCTACGGTTGTTTCAGTTCCAAAAAATACTAAGTGTCTATCTGGTGTAGATACCAACATATGTCTTGATGCAGTTGGAGCGTTTGGTAATAAAGTTGCTCTAACGTTGACAGCATTTGTTGGAGCTCCGTCCCATTCAAAACACGGACCATTATAAATAAGTGCTATTAATTTTTGACCAAAGTTATCTAAGACCCAGAGTCCAGGATCAATAGTAAAATCTTGTGCTGTTGAAGCTTCTCCCCATGCAACATAGTCAGAAATATTTGTAACTGTAGCGCTTGAGCTGTGTGTTGCTGCGGTTGTTCCGTTGACACCTCTTGCCCCTCCGCTTAATGTATTTGTAGCCGTGTCGTTTGATGTGTAACTTATGTCTTCAGTGCCGATTCTAATTTCTCCAGATGCTGGAAAAGCTGAACTGCTTGTTAATACAACAGTTGTGTCTGTGGTATTTGTTAACGCCGTAGCAAGAGTGGTAGTTGCTGCTCCGCTAGTTTGACCGCTCCAGTTACCTGCTCCCCATCCAAATCCACCAAGTTGTTGTGATGGACCCACACTATAATAACAAAGCACTGATGCAGATCCTGCGTTAGTTACAGGAGTTCCTGCTTCTGCTGTGGCCATTGTAATAGTAAAAGTAGTTGAACTCGGAACTGACGCAACCATAAATTTTACATCTTCGAAAGTTGCATTGGTAAACGTAGATCCACTTAATCCTGTTACGCTATCAAATAAAACGATATCATCTTCTAGTAATCCATGGTCACTAGAGCATGTTACAGTAACTGTTGTTGACGAGGCTGTGCTAGTAAAATTAGCTCCAGTTAATGTAGCTCTAATAGGGTGAATATCATAAAATTGACCACCTGAATAAACGTATAAAATTTTGTTTGTGCCTATGACAGAATACTTAAGACTGTCGTTGTTTTCAAATTGATGGATAGCTCTTGCTGCACCTGTGAGTTTATCTTCTCCTAACTGCTCCCAACCACCTATTTTTTCTGGTGTGCCGTATCTAAAACGAACGTTGTCACCGTCGAACCATTGGCCCTCGGCCCCGGTCTCAGTAACTTGTTTATTGAATCCTGGTAAAAAACCTAGTTTTTGTAGCATAATAATTCGTTATATATTGAGATTTACTTAAAATCTAGCCCTTATTACCGTTCCAAACATCAAAGGAACAGTTGAAAGCTATCACAGTTTTACGCTTTTTGGAAGTATTCTTTTTAGATCGGTGATATTTGTAAGAGGGAAATATAATAATATCACCTTCTTTAGCATCTACACTAGTGCCATCTAAAAACTCGGTAGTCATAGACTTGTTAGGGAGCTCTAAATAATACACTCCTGCAAACTGCGATTCTCCATGGTTGTGATAGTTGTGAGAATCACCTTTTATATATTGTTGAAACCACCCAGATTTTATACTCCAGGTCCTAGATTTAAATAAGTCACATAACATAGCCATGTGATCTTTAAGGTTATGGTAAAAATACTCTAGATATTCTCTTTCAAAACTTTTAGGTAAATAAAAATCAGAATGATTTATGGTATCACCAGCTTCTTCAACACGAGTTGGTGGTATGTCAGAGATTAATTTTAAAAGATGTTCTTTTATCTCAGGATGTTTTTTAAAAGGATGTACCCACATTAAAGTTTAAACTGCCCTACAGTTTCACCTTGATTAGTTATCTCACCGTATTTACCTCGTAGCACTGTATCAAAAGAAATAGATAGACGAGGTTTTTTATTTTGATTGGTATCTACATAATGAAAAAAGTATGAAGGGAATATTACAAAGTTATCTTTCACACAAGCATAATGACATACATTACTATTAATTTGATTGTACTGTTTAACAATAGGTAGATTCGGTTGAGGGTAGGGTCTTATAAATTTTATAGGTGGGTAGTCTGTACCATCACCATCTAAAAATATTGTGCCACTTAAAAAAGTATTCATGTGGTTATGGGGTGGATGATTCATCCCTTTTTCATTTGAATTAATCCATAAAGAAACAACATCTACTTTATATCCAGGAATAACTTTGTACCAATGCTCTGCAACATAGAGCACAGATATTTTTATTTTTTTAATTAAATCTTTAAAGTATGGATCTTTATGTAAGTTAATTGTTTGACCACCTTTCTTTTTATAATAGTCTGTATTTCTAATATCTAATTCATCAGATATTCCTTTGTAATGTCCTCTAAAGGTTGCAACCATAAAGTGAGGACCAACATGAGCTTCTAAAGGTTCATGCTTATGTTTTGGTTTGTTTGCTAGATTTCTAGGTTTACTTGGTCTTGGCATTTTGAAACTCCAAAGGTAGTCCTAACATTGGCCTACTATCAAATTTATTTTTTTCATCATCCGATGTATTGTAATGTAAAAAGACTTGAGCACATGTTCTTCCTTTAAAAGGTTTTCTCCAATGCTCTAACGCACAACCATCATAGATTAACATATCACCTGGTTTTAAATCGATCTTAGTTCCTTTCATATTCTTCTTACCAGAAGGCTCTAAATATATAGGCCATGGATCACCACCTAAATTTAAAGTTGTTGATATCGCACAACTTGGTCTATCTTTATGTCTTTTTAATTCATCGCCTTTTTTATAAATCCTACAATAAGTGTAAGTAGGTATTAAATCAAGTTTAGTTTTTTTCTTCATCAAAGGAAGCATCTCAACTAATAATGTTTCCATTAATATGTCGGCGTAATGACAATAACTGTTTGGCACCATAGGGTCGCCATAATCACCAAAATGTTTTAACGTATCCATTTTATAGAAAACAGATCTTTTNAATAAAAGGTAATGATAAGAGTAGTCTGCTATCATTTTAGGCACAGCATTTTTAACAACTAAATATTTTTGTTTTTTAAAACTCATTTAAATGGTGGCCCTATAAACCAAACTACCAAACTCAATCTCTTTCCAGAGGTAACAGGTTTTACTCTGTGCCAAAGATGAGATGGAAAAACTATTAGGTCTCCTTTGTTTTCAAGTTCTTTTACTTTAACAATGTTTTCTTTATCNCTTGTATTTCTAAGATCAAATTCAAAACTTCCACCTTTGTATTCTTTGGTGTCGTTCAATAATAACGTGCAACTTAATTTTCTAACTTTACCTTTAAAACTTATGTCCTCTGAATCATAAGGATCATCAGCCATGTCTGTATGCCAACCGTAGTGCTGTCCTTTTTTATAAATGGTATATTGAGCTGCCTCACAATAATCAAAATCATAATTCCATTTTGCAGATTGATTAGCTGTTCTTATGTATGGCAGTAATGCGTCATAGATCCATTGCTCAGATATAAACTTAACATCGGACTCACGTTTCTTACTATCAATCTTTTTACCATCTATTTTACCTCGTATGGTTTTTTGTTTTTTAACAGCTTCGTTTAAAGTGTTAATAAAAAAATTATCCACTGCATTTTTAAAATACCAATATGATGTCCTGACAAACATTATTTTAAATCCCAACTAATTATAATTCTATCTTTTAACTTGTTATTTTTTAACTCTACTTTGTGCCATAAATAAGACCTGAATATTAATAACATTCCTTCAATAGGTTTGTAAAAACACTCTGTGTGGGTATGGTCTTTTTTGTATCTTTCTTTACTATCATTAGCTGTAGTTTCAAAAGGATTAGCCATGTCTACTGGAAGAGGTGAATGAAATATTACTCTCGAATCATCAGGGTCACTCTGTAAATAATATATGGTAGATATAGTTCTACCTAAATGAACATGAGCATCAGCTAAATTATTTTCTTTATACCAATGAAACCATGACTCAACAGGCTTACATTTTTTTGGAAAACCATTAAATTTTGTATAGTCGTTAACTCTATCTTGTATCCACTTATTTAAATTTTTTAATTTTTTATCTTTATGGCAACTATGTAAATAAAAACTAGATTGTCCTATAGATTTGCTACAATACTTTTTCTGTGAATCTAAATGTTTTATAATACCTGGTGCTTCTTTGTTATGGTCCTTGTAAAAACTAACACCTATTAATGTTGGAAACCAAGAATTAATTTCTAGTTCGGGTAAACCTGAATCTAATTTAAGCATATTTAAAATTTATATTTACTACCTTTCTAAGTTTGTTTTTAGTTGGTCTACTAGAAGCATGATATAACGATCCATCAAACATTAAAACTTTTCCTGCTTCAGGTTTAACTCTAACTAATTTTTTGTTATCATATATTACAGTGTCTCCGTCAGAGTTGTTTATATAATATATCATTGAAAAATAATTCTTATCTAATTTATCATCAATATGAAAAGGGTTTATTATTTTTTTGTTTGATTTAAACAATAAATTAACTTTCATTCTTAATAGTATGACATCTCTTCTTACAGTGCTGTTAATTATTTCTTGAAAAAGATTTAAAAAGGCAGGATAATAAGGACTAGTCTTCTGTTGGTTTACTTTGAAAACAGGGTGAACTAATTGATGCGTGTCTTCAGTTTTATATTTTTTATTTAGTTTCATATTATCCTCTCTAGTTTCTTCGTAGAGATTCCAATAAAACAAAGAAGAAGATACTATGTCTTCAATGTTTTTTACTGTTTCTTTTTTTATTGCTTTCTTTTTTATTGCTATCATAATTTAAAATAGTTGCAGTAGCGTCTAGTCTTTGTAGAGGAAAAAACCCTGTAGACTGTACGTTTTTAACAAAGAATACTAATGTTAATCTTTCTTTTTTTCCTGTAAAAAAAGAATTAGCTTTATGGTAGTCGTTTCCGTTATACAACAAAGCTCTGTTAAAAATATTATTAACCTTTAATTTTTCATAAAATTTAGAATTACAGTCCCTAACTAATTTACCATAATCATCNAAATCTTTTTTAGTTACTTCATCTTTTAATTTTTTATAAAACTTAATTTTTCTTTTAGTAAATACATCTGATTCTTTTTTAGCTTGCGCTTCTGTATATTTTTTTATTGGTTCTACTATAGAAGTACCTGATTCAATATCGGCACCCTCTGTTAGATATATTAAACCAACTAAAGGATAATCTCCATCTGAATGAACAAGACCCTTATTAACTGCACTATCTTTATTTTTATCATCATATGGGTATGTTTTTTGAAAGTACATTTCTACATTATCCCAATTTACATTGTGATGTCTGTAGTCAAAAGACAAAGAAAATATTTTGGATAAAACAGAAATAAAAAATTTATAATTTACTTCATGCAATGCATCTGACCTTACACCAGGCCAACGCCCATATGGACCTTCTTTAAACTTTAAAGTGTTTGCAAATTTTACAACCTTTTTAGGGTCTTCAAAAAATCCATCAACAACGTTAATGCTAAAATACTTTTTGTCTTTCATAGGCCCCTTCTATCAGAAAGAGCTATGAGATGCAATATTAACCTTTTTGGAATTGATACTTAACAATTACTACGCCAGAACCACCAGTAGAACCTGAGCCTGAGTCACAGGCACCGCCTGCTCCTCCGCCCAATCCGTTTGTTCCACTATCAGGTGTTCCACCGATTCCAGGAGAACCAGGGCCTCCGCCACCGTTTCCTCCAGTTCCAGGACCCGGTCCTGATTGACGTGAACCTCCGCCACCTCCAGCGTAAGTTGTAGAATTTCCAGGCCACGATCTTCCGTTACCGCCGTTTCCGCCACTTGATCCTTGACCGCCAGAGCCTGCTCCACCACCACCGCCTGAGCATGTGTTGTGCGAACCAGATCCACCGCCGTTTCCATATCCAGTTAATCCAGCAGAATCACCTTGGTTAGAGTTACCTCCACTACCTCGAGCTCCTCCGCCGCCAGAGCCGCCTGTTCCGCCTACTCCTCCTGACTGAGAACCTCCACCACCGGATCCACCGCCATTAGCAGTTGCACCGTTGAATGTAGAGTTAGATCCATTTTGACCGTTTCCGTTTCCATTGTTGTTTGTGTTTCCACCATTCCCAATAGAAGCAGGGTATGTACCTGCTGTTAAATTTGTAAATGTTCCTTCGAGATACCCGCCAGCACCACCTGCGCCGCCGTTCCCGCCGCCATCTCCACCGCCGCCGCCACCGGCTACGATTAAAACTTGAACAGGGTATTCCTCTGGGTTTGTATATTCTGTACTAACTACAAAGTTAGCTGATGATGTAAATGTGTGTATTTTAAAATTTCCTGAAGTAGCTACTGATCCACCTGTAGCTTCCATAAAATCTTCAGCTCCACCTCCAAAACCGAAGCCTCTTGCTGCTGCTGCACCTCTTGATCCTAATAATGGCATTAGTCTTCTGCCCTCCCTATGTAATTGTCATTGTCCGGATCTCCCGGAGTTTCGTTGTAATAATTTGCACTTACCTCAAATGATTGTTCTGGTAATTCCCACGCCTGTGTATCCTCACTCCAAATCCATTTTGTAGTATTATTTGGTCTAGGAACTGGTGGCTGCCAATTTAAATCAGAGTCCAAAACCCACGAAGCATGTGGTTTTTTTTGATAAAATTTATTAGATCCTGGATCCCAGTTGTCTCCAATACCTGGCTCTATTTTTCTTACGTAAGCCTGATCTTCTTGATACATTCCTGCCCACTTCCAGTTGCCAGTTGTCTGTCTTATTTCATTGCAAAAAGTTGTACAAATATCGTCATCTAAATTTCCATTGTTGTTTCTAATATTTGTATCATCCACAACAATAGTGTCCGTGACTACGTTATTTTCATCTATTTTTGCTGCACAGTATAACATATAATTTCTATTCCTTTTTAACTCCTCTGGATCCAGTTTGGAATAAGAATCCCATAACCCGAAATTACCCTTACGCAAACTGCGTTTGTGACGCAAACGCTGTAAACGACGCGTCCCCAGTTTTGATAATTGTGTACTGATACACGTCAACTGAGTTAGTATTTCCTCCAGTAGGTGCTGAACCACCTTGCCATTCTGGTGTTATACTTGATCCGTCAATTGTAACCGCGTTATTGTAGTAAGCAGTACCGCCTTGAGTTACTAAGAATGCAGCCGTAACTGATTCTCCTGTATCCATAATTACGTTTAAAGTATTTGAACCGTCGCCTCTAAAATTTACTGTGAAATTTCCTGCTGCGTTTGAAGTGTGATAAAGAACTGCTTGAGTAAGAACATCGTAGTTTACTGTTCCAGTAGTTCCTGTTGCAGCAATAGTTGCTGTTTCCATAACAGCATCAATTTTACCCAAACCAGATATTTCAAAATTACCATATCCGTTAGGTGCCGCTATAATATTTTGGTTAGCTGCATCTGTAATAGTAAGTGTACCTGAGTTAGTTCCGCTGTTAGTGCTTAAAACTAAATTTTCTGTGCCGCCAGTTGTAACTGTAAGAGCGCCAGCTCCGTTAGAAGTTAAGACAGCTGCTGCTCCTGAGTCTCCAACTTTTACTGTATCTCCAGCAAGAACAACATCTCCAGTTCCTTTTGGTGTAATGTTTATGTCAATATTTGAATCATCTCCTGTAGATGAAAAAGTGGGTCCATTACCAGTTGCTGCGTTTGCGATTGTAAATTCGTTAACTGCTGAACTTGTAGCTGTTACTTTTGCAAGTTCATTTCCGTTTGTATCTAAAAGAGATGTCCCAATTTTAGGTGAAGTTAGGGTTTTGTTTGTTAAAGTTTCAGTGCCTGTTAATGTAACATCACCAAAGTTTAAAGTAATTATGTCAGGATTAGTTCCATCGTTAGCTGATGCAAAAACTAATTGATCACCTTTGTCTGTAGTTGAGAAAGTAAAGGTATCTCCAGATCCAGATACATATTTAAACTGTACAGTGTACGCACCTGAAGTTGAGTTTCTTAAAAAATAAAATGTTTGAACGTCTAAAGGTATTGTTACAACCTGATTTCCTGTAATTGAACCAGTGAATTCTATCATTCTGTGTGCAAGAGTAGCACCAGTTGATCCATCAGATACCGATAAAGTAGTTGTTTGTGCACCACCAGCAATTGATTGCTGTGTAAAACCACCAGATATCTGTTCAATAATATTTAAATTGGTGTTAGTTTTTGTTCCCCAAGTTCCGGCATTTTCACCGGTTGCCATTAATTCTACGCCAAGCGCTGTAAATGTTGATGCCATATTATTTTCTCCTTAAATTCACTAAGCAGCATGATTTACGTCTGTATACGAAGTATTGCCAGTTATGTCAATATCTTTATATGCTATAGTACCAAAGCCTGTTGTGCCTATTTCTGAAGTTGCTTCTATTCCTGTTAATCCCATTACATCTTCAGGTGCTATTGCTCCTACAGATGCAGTCGCTGATATTCCTGTTAATGGAACGCCTATTTCTGGAATAATAGCTCCAACTGAAGAAGTTAAAATAGATGGTGTATCTACACCGTCTTGACCAATTCTAACTATTAACACCTCTGTTACAGTTATCTCACCAATAGATGTAGTTGCTTCTACTCCTGTTAATGGAACACCTATAGCAGGCACAATAGATCCAACACTTGCTGTCGCTGATACTCCTGTTAATGGAACACCTATTTCAGGTACAATAGATCCAACACTTGCTGTCGCCGACTGTCCATCTAAAGTATATGTAAATTGTAAATTAATAGATCCAACACTAGATGTTGCTTCTACTCCTGTTAATCCCATTACATCAGCAGGTGCTATTGCTCCAACACTTGTTGTTGCACTGACTCCTGTAGGTTGAACCAGTTTATTAAATGAATCTCCGTAAGGTTCTTCACCCCAACCGTTTCTACCCCAACCGACCAATGTTCCAGCATTATCAAAACTTCCAACTGCAGAAGTCATTTGACTTGGTGCAGTTAAAGCTGCGATCGAAAGTTGAGTTGTTGTTAAAGATCCTAATGAAGCTGTTGATGCAGATGGTGCTGTTATAGGAACGTCTAAAAATTCTTCAGCAAGCGGTGTTCCTAATGCAGACGTTGCTTGTAAACCTGTTAAAGCAACAGAGTAGTTTACACCCCAACCATCATTACCCCACTGAGCTCCGCCCCAACCGTTTTGATTGAAAGCTGTTATAGAACCAACAGAAGATGTTGATGCAGATGGTGCTGTTAAAGAAACTGTAACAGTGTTTGATTGCCAGGAGTTTTCTCCCCAGGCTACTGAAGGACTATCTCCACCCCAGATAGATGCCATAAGGATTCACCTCCTTATGCTATTCTAACTATAGCCGTTGTCGCTGCTTTAGCTGGGAATTGGATTGTAAAAGTTCCAGAAGAAACTGTTTTATCTCCACCAAATGCAACAGCGCAGACCGCAGGGTCTCCGGTTGCTGTATCGTTATAGATTAAGCATCCGTTAGCTGTAAAAGAAGCTGAAGTAAAACTTACATCATCAAAGTCAACACAAGCTGTTGATCCATCTAAAGACGGAGTGATGTTAGTTAAAGCTTTTCCTCCAGCAGTGTATGCACTTCCAGAAGAGTTTGTGATTTCATTTGATGTAGAGTAAGCCGTTGTGCTTGCACCTAAAGTTGCAGAACTAGTGTACAAAGCAATTTTAAAACTGTTTCCAGTTGACGCTGTAAAATTATGCGTAGCTGTTAACAGCTCGTTTTTGAAGCTATTACAAATTGCCGATGTTATTGCCATAATTTATCTCCTTATTACGGTGACGGGGAAGGGACTTTAATTCTAACTGTTCCGTCAGTGTAATCGTCTCTTCTTCGTCTACCAACTTGCATTGCTGCAAACTGTTGTACTGCATTTCTATACTTTTGTTCATATAATGTCAACATATCTGTTGGACCTTTTAAAAATCCGTAAGCCTCTGCCAAGCAGCAATATAGCAGACCTTGTGGGAAGTTTAAACTTATGTAATTAGTATTACTACCCTCCAGTAATACAGGAACTTTGTTGTAATATATTCTAAATTTATAGTTTTGATCTGGTGTAGGAGCAAAGTACATACCTCCAGAAGTAGTGTCTGTAAGCCCCGTAGCTCCTCCAAACATAGCATAATACTTAGGAAACCCTGTAACAGAGTTTGTTGTGTCTGTAGGGGCCTGTATTTCGCCAGAAGGACCAAATTTTCTGTCAACGAACTCTGCTAAATAGGACTGATCTTTCTTTTCTAGCCAAGTTCCATTGCCCTCTGTATTGGCTGTTGAGTTAAATACTTCTATTCCTCTAACAAACAAACATCCTGCAGGCGCATTAATAGTATTATCGTCAGCAACTAACGTACCTTCTTGAACATGTCTATCAGCATCGATAGGCAGGTCTCATCATAATTCTTTGTTGAGCGTTTAAAATAATGTTTTCTAATACAGCATCTGTTAAAACTGTATCGTCCACTTCTGTGTAACTTCTAATTTGTGTTCTTAAATCTGATGCACTTAATCCTGACATTATAAACTCTCTACATTAAGAGGACTAATAACGCAATTAAATCCTCCTCCTCTTGTTACTGTACTTGTCGCTGCACTTGGTAAAGTTACAGTAAAACTATTTTTTTCTGTAACCGTAGTGTTAGCATCGTTAACATAACTTGTTTCTACTAAAGAAGCAACCTTGAAAGAACCAAATACTTTAGCTCCTGAATCGTGGCTGCCTGCAGTTGTAGATGGTGGTGTGTATCCTCTATATTTAGCAGAAGTTCCACGAGTGCATCCAGTTAAATCATTGCTCGATCTTCCTGTATATTCAATAATTTCATTTTGAAACATTCCGACCTTTAAAGGATTTGATGTATCATCAGATGTCAAAACTTTTTGTATCATAATAAATCCAGAACTTGGAAAGTTAGACCCATCGGTCAAAGATATAGTTGTTGCTGAGCTAGTTATATTTGCACTTAGAGTTGTTTGTAATTGTAAGTTGGCTATTGAAACACCTCCAACAGATTCTTTAACACCTTCAAACCTTAATACATCATCAACTTCTAATCTACTAAACGGAAAAGAAATCGTTAAAGTTGTGCTTGAATCAGTCTCAAAAGGATCAAATGGTAAAAAATCTTGTGTGTTAAATTCTGTTCGTGCAGGTCTTGCTCTTTGTAAAGCTTGTGGGTCTGCACTTGTAGGTGTAGGCTCTAATTGTGGTTGTTTAGGTTCGTATTCTGAAACATGGACCAGGGCACCATTCCATTCTCTAACCATTTCATTGTATGGAAAAGCCATGCCTGATCTATCAGAGATAGCTAAAGCATATTTACCTTGTGAAAAAGTAGTCATTATATATCTCCTCTTTTTGTAGGCAGTGGTTTATCTATGTTAGTGCTACCTTCAGCTAATTTTGCAAAATCTTCTAATTTCATGTTTGCCTCATCTGCATTTGCAGGTGTTGACTGTAATACCATTGCTGCTGTTGCAACAGGTAAACTAGCCAACATATTTAAACCTTTTATTGCTAAAGGAGTTAAACTTCCTGCTCTAGCTAAAAAAGTTTGAAATAAATTTGTTTTTGCTTTACTAAGTGAAGCATCATCTAAAAGCACCTCAAAAGTATTTCCACCAAGTTCTGCATATTTTGATGCTGGTATTTTTAAAGATTTTACTTTTCCCCCTAAATCTCCAATAAGGTCCCCAACTTTTTGAGATCCTCCTCGAGCCATGTATTTAGCAAAATTTTTGTCCGGAGTAAAATATCTTCCCCTTTTATCTCCAAAATCCATTTCAGATCTTGAAGGAGCTTCTCCTCTAAATAATTCTATTAACTCATCCATTAACCAATACCAGGATAGTAAATTTTAGGAGATATGTATGTAGAGTTAGAAGAACCATCTTCATCTTCTGCTCTTAACAACTCATCTTCATATAATAATTTTAATTCTTGTACTCTTTGCGGTGCGTATTTTACAGCTAAGTAATAAGCTAAACCTGAGATCATGCACGGCACAAATCTGTACGGAACGTCAGTAGCATTTGTATATGCACCCACGTCATCAATTCTTTTTGTATAATAGAAATTAATAAAGTTACCTGCTTCTGAAGAACCAGGAGTTAGATATAAAGTCATTGTAACTTTATCTATAAATCTTTGAACCCAATATTGTGTAGGTGTGCCGGTATCTGTTTTGTTAGAAAAACCTTGATATTGAGATCTGCTTACTTTTGTCATTGGAGTATCGACACTTGTAGAAGCTATTCTATAATTTGCTTCTTGTATGTCTGTCATTCCATTAGGAAACTGAGTAACTGCATCGCCAGAAGTGTGAGAGGCTGCAGTGCTTCCGTTTACTCCTCTAGTGCATCCAGTTAAATTTAAACTTGATATTCCTGTGTAAGAAATTTGTTCGCTATTCACAGTAATTGTTCCGCCTACAGTCGGCATTCCTGTAACAGATGCAACAGGAACTGTGGTTACACTCGAGTTAATACTTGATGATAAAGTGGTTGGTATTCCCTCAGATGCACCATCTGATGGTGATCTAAAAAAAGTATATACAGCTTGACCACTAACTAATTTTACATTTTGATTTTTTACTTCCCAAAAATGAAGACCTCTATTTCCCCATTCAGAAAATAAAATATTCAAGGATCTCTTGGCTGTCTTTAACTGATAGCCAGAGACTCCTTGCATACCGATACGTTCATACGCATCTTCAATTATTTCATCAATGCTTAAGTTCTTATCAAAGACATAAGAACTTGAAGTAACGTTAGCCACTCAAACCTCCTAGCTTAAATTTGGACCAGAAAATTTGTCTGTCAATAAAGTATAAGCAGCGATATTTGTCTTAGTCTTACAAAAAATTCCTTTTGGAAATAAAATTCCATCTTCAGGAAAGTTAAAGTTAATTACGTCACCTGTTGGAACATCTGCAAGGAACAAAGTTGTTCCTGTGTTTGATGTTGTTGTAAGTTCCAAAACACCTGCACCACCGCCATCAGAGGCAATAATTATACCTCTTAATCTTACTGGTGGAGCTATGATTGCAGTTGCACCTGCAGCTGCATCAGATCTCGTTGCTTGTATGTCAGTTTTTGCTGCCATTTTATTCTCCTTATAAAAGTGCTCCCGAAGGAGCACTTTAATTATTTATTAACTTACTGCCGCGCTAAACGGAGTTGCTGGTGTACCAGTACAACCAGACTCTACATCAACTTTCCATTGAGTAGAACTAATTGCAGTGCACGTAACTTTTGCAAAAGTTACACCACCAGTTGTACTACCGTTTAAAGTAATAGTGTCTGATGCTGCAGCTGTTTCAAAACCAACCATGTTGTCAGAAGAGTCGTCAATAAATTTTGCGCCTCCTACCATAACATCGTTAGAGTTTGCAACTTGTACAACAAAATCTCCAGTCTTAGTAATTGATGCAAAAATTTCAAAAGTTGCACCTATGTTACTTAGATTGTTTAGATCTGCTCCTGGTCCTGCGACTGCAGAATCAGAGTTAGCGTTGATCGCTGGCAATGTGTAAGTTACTGCTCCAGCAGCATTATTGTGTACAATTCTTCCCGCATGAGAAGCAACTGTTAATGATGTGCTCGAGTCAGCGTCTACAACATTAGCCGGACCTGTAGTAATGAATCCATTTTTGGATGTTACTGGTCCTTGAAACGTAGTGTTTGCCATAATTATATCCTCCAAGTTTAGATCACATAGTCTCTTGGCCGTCGACTATACGCGTCTATGTGAAATATTAATAATTTGTATAGTAATTTATTTGTATACTAGATTTAAGTAGAGCGCAAGAGGGCCTATAATGTGGATTGGATTTTTCCAACGATGTAGCTTTTTATTAAGTAGCTACTGAAACTTGGGGTGCAGCTTCTTCAATTTTATTTTGCAAATGCTCTTTTCTAGCTTCTGCAAGTTTTATATGGTTTAAAACTTCTCTGACTTTTCTGTCAATCTTAACCATATTGAGAGTATATCTACCCTCTTTGAGATGCTCCTGCTCCCACTGAAGATCCAGACCTCTCTTCTTCTGATAAAGGTCCTGTAGATGTTGCATCATCTCCTCCATTCATAACCTCCTCATAGGTTATTCTGTTTATCTTGGGATCATTCATTTCTCCAAGATACTCCCATTTTATATCACCATTTCCTAGTTTGTCAACTATGGCATTTTCGATATCTATTGGGCCATCGAGGCTTTCTATAACAAAATCTGCATGATATTTATATGCATATATCTTGATTCTGAATTGTTTAGGGTGCATTTTTCCTTTCTATGTCTTAATTGTGGCGAGACTTTGTCCCGCCACAAAATTATGTATTAAGCACCTGGTGATGCAAAAATACCTCTAGGGTCAGATACACCAAATACGTATCTTTCTCTAGCTTTGTATCTTACGTTACCAGTATCGAAGTCACCTTCCATTTTAGTAGTCAATGGAGATCTTTCGAAATGTTTCATACCATTTGGCACGTCTGTGATAATGTAGAACGCATCTGTGTCTGTTAAGAAATTATTAACAGAGTAACCTTGAGGAATCATCCCCATAGATCTTAATGCGTTGACATCATTATCAGCAGTTCCAACTCTACCAGCAGAAGCCATAAGTCTTTCAGCTGTGAATTGTAGTTGCAGATGGAATGATCATCTTAACGGCTTTAGCTGCAATTTTTAAACCTCTTTCATCAGTTAGCGCTGCAATGTCAATCATTGCTTGCTCTAATGAAGTTTCGTTTAAGTCTGCTGCAGTTGACAATGTGTTACTGAAAGTTCCAGCCACAGTTGGGTGAGAAGTGTTGAATAAAGTTACACCGTCACCTGATGTGAATGAACCAGATGGTAAACCATTGTTTAATGGAGCCACTGCTTTTACTTGTTTAGTCTGAGCCATAGATCTTGCTAAAGCTTTTGTGTATCTAGAAGCCAGTCTGTCGTACAAGTTGTCTTCAATAGCTTCCTCAGTGATAGCAAAAGCGAGAGCGATTGTCTCGTTAGTGTATCTAGCTGTGAAAGTTTCTTGAGCGTTCTCGTAAGTAACAGCTGAACCTTCTGGTTTCACTTGTGCTTGAGCAAATCCTGATAACATAACTTCCTCTTCGAAAGCTCTGTCAGATGTCTCAGTAGTATAAATCTCAGCATGCTGATTTTCATACTGTTTGTATTCCAGGCCGAACAAGGCGTTCAAACCTGGCTCTAGTTCTTTAACTAGTTGATTACGTGATATAGCCATAGTTTATAACCTCCTTATATACCTGCCACGTTGTTTCCTAAGATATGCTCATTAATCATAACTCTAAGAGCAAAGCCCTCAGCAGTTGTATCAGAATGATCAGGATCTCTAGAAACNCCNANGATTTTTAATTGTGCTATNGAANCNCCAGTTGTAGCCGAAATTTTTGATTTCGAAATAAACAACGGAGTTGTTCCTACAGCGACTACTTGATCCGCACAGCCACCAACTTCATTTTGGTTGAAAGCAGTGTCCGCAGACATGATTTCATAGACTTGTTTAGGATCGTCGTTGACGAATGCAACAATATCAGTAGCAGTGTTACTTGCTTTTGAAAAGTTTGCAAACGTTGGTTTATTAGTGTCAGCATCAGTATAAAAAACGCCGTTGAGTACACCCAAATTGTTTGTATCTGTATTACCAGATGCAAGCACCACACCATCAGCTGTTAATTGCACCATTGCTGCGTGCGAAATTAAAGCAGATGAAGCTGCGACTGAGTACTCACTCAACCCTTCGTTATTATAATTCTGACCAACTTTTTTAATGGGTCTAAAACCGAACCCAGTTGTTGACGCGTTAGCCATAGTCGTTTCTCCTTATGTACCTGCCCTTGCGGGCCTCCAGTACGGTTTATTTATTCGCTGGGTTGATTTGTTAAAAATTTTTAACTCTTCTTGCCACCGAAGGTTGTACGAGTTTGTCTATCAATATCGATAGGCATACCCTTATGCTGCTCCTTCATAAGATCGTTATCAATTGCTGTTTGTTGGTCTTGAGATTGTTTTCTATAATACTCTTCTCTAGACCTAGCGATCTCTTCCGGTACCCTAGTCAGCACTAGGCCGCCATGCCCGATCACCCCTGCGTATTTGCCTTCTCCGATCGTTGGAAAGTCGTCTTCTGGATATTCATCGGCTCTTACTAATTCATACCCGGATCTTAAGCGTCCTTGTATGTTTTTCGTATCCATGAATCCTCTGACTTCTACCCTGACCCATCTGTGTCTAAATCCTTCTGGCGCGTTGGGCGTATCTAAGAATGATGGTGGAGTCCAAGGTTTTGGCGCAGCTTTTGGTTTTACCGTTGCTGCTTGTGATTGTACTTTTGTAGAATCACTTTTACTTTGGCTCGCACGAGTTTGGTTTTTCTTTTCCATATGCCTATTCCTCCTTCGTGTTCATAAGTTGTTTCGCATACTCTTCTAATGGCACTCTTAATTTTTTCGCTATTGCGACCTGTGAGGAAGTGAGTCTCACAGATTTGTTGTTGCTACCGGTCTTTGCACTACGCGTTGCAGATGCAACAGTTTGTGTAGGTTTACTAGTAGTTTTTTCTTCAACAGGTTTATCAAATTTATGGGGAAATTCAAGTCTTATTCTCTTATCTACTTCCGCATAATATTCGTCAGATTGAGGGTCCATACCCTCTTCTTCTGTTAATTTCCTATGTAAATCAAAAGCCGTGTAAGTCATAGCATTATCTTTACCAAACCACTCATTTCTCTCTGCCCATGCTTCCGCTTTAGGATCTCTGACAGCAGGTTGAGTAGATTGTTGAATTGGTTGTTCTGCAGGTTTTTCTTTTTCTGCAGTTTCCTGCATTTGCTGTGCTGTTTTAAGTTCAGCTAGCTTACCTTGCTCATAGCCTAACTGAGATATTGCTGTTAAAGCTTCTACCTCTGCTTTAGAGTCTTCGTTAGTTCTTGCCGTTGCAAGTTTAGCTTGTGCTGCAGCTAGTTGCCCAGAGATTCTGTTTTCCATCTCTACAGCATAGTTCTTATCTAAAGATACACTTTTTGTTTCAAATGCATCTCTTTCTTTTTTAACTCTGTGTGCAAAAGCAATAGCCTCTTCTTTTTGCCTTTCGGCCTCACGCATTCTCTTCGTAAGTTTTGCTATTCTTTTTTTGACTCCTTCAGAGTATTCTTCAACTGCTTTAGAGTTGTCTGGTTGTTTATCACTCTCTTTCTCATCAGAGCTCTTCTCAACAGTTCCGCCCTCGGCACTGACCTCCCGCCTATCAGACTGCTCGTCAGATTTCTCAGGTGTGTCATTGGACTGGTTATCGTACGTAACATTTTTTTCATCGTTCTTTTTTACCTCGTTCTCGTATGTTTTATCTATTTCTTTTTCTTCGTTTGGCAACTGAACCTCGGCACCGCCTTGGGATGTATCAAGTTCAACTGTTTTTTCTTCGTCTGGCATAGTTCCTCCTATGATTATTAAAATTCGTGGAATATATCTTCAGGGTTTTCCACGGTCGCTAAAACTTCATCATCATTGAGAAGTCTTATCTCACCCCCATCTATTTTAATTCGTGATCCGGAATATCTTGCAAAGATAATCCAATCACCTTTCTTGCACCAGGGACCCTCTGGGTATCTTTCTTTATCGTAGCAGTGTGGGCCCATATCTAAAATCAATCCACAAGTTGATGCTACTTGCGAACGTTCTATTGTGTCTTCTGCTAATATGATTCCACCTTTAGTTTTTTCTTTTTGTTTAAAAGGTAAAACTAAAAGTCTCCAACCTGTTGGTTTTGGTAATTTTTGAGAATCTGTTTTTTTTAAACCAATAAGATCATTGTTTGGTTTTAATATCGACGACTGTTCCTTCATTATCTTTTTGCTCCTTTTTATCTAGCAGGGTGGATATTTCCTGATTTAAATATTGATACGTTCGTATCTGACCTAACATATATTGATATTTTTCCATATTGTCAACACCTCCAGACGCCATGGCAGATACAACATCATCATGTCTCATTTTAATTATTCTTCTTATTTTTTCTATAAATGTTAATTCGTCCATTATTTTTTCCTCTTTTTATCCACACCTTTTATAGTGCCTTTATTTTTTGCAGCGTAAAACACAGTTTCACCCTTCTTTTTTCCATATTGTTTTTTCATGGACTTCATTATTTTTTTACCTTTGTCTGTTAGTGGCATTATAACACCTCTCCTTTTTCTGGTTCAAAGTCTTCTAATACTTCTAACTTTTCTTTAGCATTAGCAATCCTTTCAATCTGTTTATTAAGTTCATCAACATGTTGCGGATGTTCTCCAATACCTACTGAATTTGTCAGATAAATATTTGCAACTGCATCGGCCTCAGCAATTTCTGCTTCGTACCTAGTTCTTAGTGCTTCTATTAGTGCTCTTCGCATTTCTTATTGTCTCCTTTCCTTTTCTAAAAATTGCAGCGACTTTTCTTTTACCCATAACTTTGGCACGCTGTTCTCCAACTGTTAAGATCTGAATTTTCCTCGCAAACGGTTTTGAAATCTTTTTAACTTTCGCAACAGTTTTCTTCGCATCCAATGGAGTTTTAAACTTAATGCTGACAGTGTCTCTCGGATTCTCATCTGTGTATAATCTCCTTCCTGAACCTTTTGGTTTTTTACCTGTACCTACTTTAGGATCAGCCATTTAACATTTCCATCTTCTACGCGCCTGTCTTAGTCTTGAATTAGGATCTTTCGCAGCCTTTGGAAACTTTTTCATTTGTCCTGCGCTTCTTGCACAATATGACTTACGTCTTTTGGCAGCTTTAGATCCTGGTTTGACTTTGCCAGTGACCGCTGTTTTTAATTTAGAGCCGGGATTCATTCTTCTGTAGGCAGCAACACCGGCTCGTGTCATACCTGCGCCCGACTTAGTCGAACGAAAATTTTTCTTATTTCTGGCAGGCATGCTATCTTGTTGTCTACTCACACTCTACCTCCCATACTCATTTTTTTTCTCTTAGGTGCAAACGTTGCAGCTCTAGATGGTGTAGGACCTGTGTTGGCTTTCTGTTGTTTTCTTCTTACGGCACCCGCACGCTGCCCTTTGCTCATCGCTCTTGCTTTTGCAATAGGCACGCATTTTGGATAATTTTTTCTTTTTTCTCCACCACTTCTTCCACACTTCGGGTATGAGCCATCCGATTTTTTGTTTGCAATATCGACCCAATTCTCTTTTACCCATGCTCTTAATCCTTTCTTGGCCATTAGACCTCTACCATTCTAGTGACGTCAATTACTCCGTCAACTACTAATCCTCCGCCAGCTTTCTTTGCTCTTTTCTTTTTGCCACCGGGTGTGACTTTACCAGAGCAAACTGCAGAAGCATACATATTAGCATACGCCGACGGGTACACTTTAAATTTTCGCTTTGCTGCCGCTTTACCTCTAGGACAAAGTTTTGCCATTATTTTTTAGCTCTCCCACCTTTTTTAGCAACCATTCTTTTTGGATTGTATCCAAATTTTTTTGCTAACTCGGGTTTTACTTTAGCTAATTTAGTTAAACCTTTTTGTTTACTTTTACTTATTGGTTTACCGGGCATGTTTCTCCTTTACTTATTTATTTTACCAGATTTTTTAGCTTTACTTCCGAATCTTCCGTAAGACTCATCTCTAGAAGCTTTTAATTGCTTCTTAGTTCTTTTCTTCTTGATTCTCATAGCAATAGACTCATCTTTTCTATCTTTGTAACCTTGTTTCTTTTTCTTAACACGGCCACCTTTTTTCATCATAGCGCCACCAGACATTCCCATGTCAGACGGATAGAAACCAGATCTCATGTCTCTTCTCGCTGTACCACCACCCATTAATTTTTTTCTAGGTTGTGCTACTTGTGTATTATAATTTGGATTTGCCATTTTATTTTCCTCCTTTAAATGCTCTTCCGAAACCACGTTTTGCGGCTCCTCGTTTAACACCTGTTTTAGTTATTCTACCACCACCCTTAGCCATAATTTCTCTAGTATCTCCTAACATAGAATCTTCATATAAATTTTTTATTTTAGGAACTCTTAACTGAGGAGGTAATGCTCCTCTCTCCATTTGTTTTTGTGCTGCAAAAGTTCCAAACCTTCCTTTAGTATATGGTTTACCGTCTTTATAAATATATTTATCTCCAACAAAAGCTGTCTTTTTATTTTGAACACCAGTGTTAACGCCGTTTCTAATAACCTCTCCTTTTTTGGTTACCGATAACTTTGGAAATATTCTTGCTGGTTTAACACCAACGTCGCCTCTCATTATAGCGTCTTGATAAATTTTTTCTTTAAACTCATTTTCTTTTACATTTGGCAACTTGTAAGCTTTATCACTTGTCATTAATTTAACTGTGTCTGCATCTGTAGAGCCTTTTGTATTTTTTCTAAATGCACCACCTAATCCTGCAATTGCAAGACCGGCACCAAGTGCTTTTAGTAGTCTTCTGTTTCTTCTTCTAGATTTTTTACTCATTATTTTTTACCATTCCTAAATATTTGTGTACCCTTTATACCAAAAATTGACCCAACTACAAGGATCCAAAGTGAACTGAACCATGTTGGCAGTGCTGCGAAATGNTCAAAGAAAATTTTTACTTTATCTAAAGCNACCGGATCGTCTGAGAAGACCCCCCACGCGAGCACAATTATGGGCGCACTTAAAATTATCAAAACGAACTCGTCCTTGTAGTCATTTTGACGTGCTTCTAACAATTTACCCTGGTAAGCTTCCTCACCTCGAGCTTGTCGTTCTGCATGTAACAACTGAGCATCAGACATAGCGACTTTCGCCTTCTGCTTGTTGGCATAAATTTTACTTCCAGCAGAAACGGCTAATTTAATTGCCGATAACCACATAATTTAATACCAAGTTGCCTTTACAGGTTTTTTATCCGGTCTCATTCTTCGAGTACCTTTAACTTCCACAGTTTGAGACGTAGAAGGATCAGTTGCTTGGATGACTACGCCACCTTTTTGCATTCCGTCCTTATCCGCACCTAACTCTGGAGTTATTTTTGGATCTTTTATATTATTTTTTGTCATAGTTACTCCTTATATTATCTTTTTGGACCTTTCAAGATCTCTACATCAGCCATTTTCATTAAATCGTTCTCCATTTTAGCGGATTGAGACATTGCTTGCTTGGTTAATGATGTATTTGCTCTTAATTGTGCCAATTCTTCGTTTTGTTCTAGCTTTTCGTCGAACTGTTGTTGACCCATTAGTTGTTTTGAACGATCTAAATTAATTTTTTCTTGTGCTTGGTCTCTTTTTATCGAATCATCCATAGCTCTTAGGTCTAATTCTCTTGCTTTTAGCTGTGCAACAGGGTCATTTCCAAAACCACCCATAATTTTATTCTCTTCTTCTCTAAATTCACTAGTCATTTCAGCAATTAACTTAGCTTTTCTAGATTCTAAACTTACTGACAAGCTCATTATCTGTTGTTGATATTGTGGATCTTGTTGTAACATTGGATTTTGTTGCACCATTTGTTGCATTTGCATTAATTGTGCTATCTCTTGTCTAAATTCTATCTCCAACTGCTCTTGTGCCATTAAAGATATGTGTTCAAAAATATTTTTTTCTAATGCAGCCATCACAGGCGGCGCATTTCTTGCAATATTAGTAGCCATAAAATTTAAATGAGTTGTAATATGTGCTCTATGATCTTGTCCTTTGAAAGCTTGAAAAGGTTTTCCTGACATTGCAAGAATATTTTCAGCTGCAGGATCTAATGGTTGAGGCTGTTGAGGTGGTGGTAAAATTTTATCTATGTTTTTTACACCGATCGCTGTGTACATTGCATGAAACGCTTCATACAAATTGTGCATTTGCGGATTTGACATTGCAAGTTGTAGTTCTGTTTGTGCTAAACTAATTCTTTGTGATTGTGAAAATATATTTGGATCAGCTACAGGTATAATATCTACCTTATCGTCAAANTCNANNACNTTAATATTTCTTTGTCCACCAACAACATCATACGGNTATTCTTGTGGTAGATAAGTTTTGTAAACTCCAGCCAATAATTGAAATTCAGTTTTCATCGCCACATACAATCTTTTATGTATGGCTGACATGACCCTGGAGCCACGCTCTAAGAGGGCTATGGTTGTTCCAACAGCTGCCTGTTGGTTGCCGTCACCAACCTGCATGTCAGCTATGGCGGCAAATCGCTGTCCTGCCTGAACCACTATACCCATCAATTGTAATAAAGTTGTTGATGGTTCTTTAAATGGTAAAGGCATAAATGCATCTCTGATACTTCCACCAGGTGCATCGACATCTCTAAATTCGCCGGGCTGTATAGCTTGAGCTTCATCTCTGACACGGATTCCTCTTTGTTTAAATCCTGCCGGTAAGTTACTTAAAGTTCCTGCGTCTAATAATTGACGTAAAGCAGTGGTTGCAGTTCTAGATAAACCACCGATCATATGAATTAATCCGAAACCATAAAAACCCATTCCAGGTAAAAATTTAAAATGTACAAAATAATCTATTTTAAGTTTTTGTGAATCTTCAGGTTGATAGTTTCTTCTAATTGATAATATTTCTCTGCTACCCATTTCAAGAGTTACAATGTATGGAAGTTTAATTCCTGTTGGCTCTCCATCTGAGTCTTTATCCTCAAATCCTTCTATATCTAAATCTTGATGTATTTCTAATATTGTAAAAATATTTTCATCTCTAGTTTTTTTAACACCTTCTAACTCTCTTTCTTTTTTCTCTACTTCTGTTTCTTGATTATAACCAGGGGTTAATTCTATATCTCTATAGAAACCTGACACTTGTTTTTTTCTTAATTCATTCTCTGACATTTTAATGACATGAATAACAGACTCTGCATCCTCTAAAGAAGTTGCAGTGTATGGAACTACCAAGTCGTCAGCCGGAACAAATTTTGAGACGGCTCTGCCAAGAAGTTCATCGTAATAAACTTTCTTAAAAGCAGAGCCACTAAGAGGGAGATAAAAAAGCATTTGATCGAACTCGGGTTCATACTCCTTCATCACGTCCATGAGCTGATAGTTCATGAATTCTTTAACACGTTGAGATTGCTCTTCTCTTGCTCTGTCAGCAAGTCCTACTATTCTTGTATGCACAGGACCTGATGCAGGTAATAATTCTTTGTAAGCTTGTGCTTGAAACTGTGTAACTGCTTCTGCTAATACTGGGTGTGTTGCACCACTTGCACCTTGAAATGGTTGTGTTGGATTTTCATATTTAAATCCTAAAAGATCTAAACCTTTTGTGTATGTATCTTCCCAATCTTTTCTAGAAGATTTATATTGTTCATAATTTGCTGCAAGATCAGAACCTAGTTTACCTAAAACATCTTCGGGTAAAAGTTCTGCTAAGTTATCAAAATGTGAATTAGTTCCAGGTTGATTAACTGCTTCTGGATCAAAACTAATTGTAGCTCCACCGTCTTCTTCTTGAGTTATTTGTATGTCTTCAGGACCAACTTGTTCGTTAATAGTTTCTTGTTCAGCAACTGCGATTTCTTCTTCGCCAGGTACTTTAATTTCAGTCTCTACGTTTGGTAGGGCTTTGTCTATGTCTGCCATTTATTTTCTCCGAGTTCTCTATGGTTTTAACTTGTTTTGTAGGAACATTCAACCCTTGTGGATCAGGCCCCTTTAAAGGAGGTATTGCCCCAAATTTAACGTGTTGCATATTTATCACAAGAGTTTTATTCTTCACTAAACATGCCTCTTTTATTTCTGTAGTCATCAAATAATTCGTACCCACTGATACCAGCAGATATTGCAAGACCAGGTAAACCAAATCTTCTAGACACAGTTTTTAATACACTTGGACTAATTCCAAGTCTCATAGTTTTTGCAACTAAAGGATTTAATCCTCTTGTTGCATAATCAGATACAGGACCTACAAACGCGGCTCCTAAATAATTTAAAGGATCCGTTGCAATCTCAGCTAACGAGTCTCCTTGTTGTATTTGAGCTGCAATAGATAATGGTTCGTATGCAAGTAAACCTGCAGGAGTTCCAAGAGCACCCAATCCTTTTAATAGAGTTCTGCCAGCAGTTCTAGTCACACCAACTTTTTTAGATCCTAATGCACCAGATCTGCTCGCTTCAATTGTTGATGGTGCAACAGCTGCAGTTCCAACAGCACCAGTAGCAGCTAACGCCGGTAATTGATAATCTAATATGTCGGGTTTTTGTTTTGGAGTTTCATCAAGTGGATCTGTTATCATAGCGATTAACATATTTTTTTGTTGGTCTTCGTTTGATAAATAAGTTTCCGGATCTTCGTTCATAAATTTTTTAACAACACCTGCTGTTGCTGCACCTGCTGCAGCTAGTGCACCAAACTTACCAGCACCTTTCAGCAAAGGACTTTGTAAAAATTTCATTGCTGCATTTTTAAACGCACCTAATCTTCCTACGGGTTCTTCTATGTCTGTTATTTTTTTAGCAATACCTGCAGGGTCTTGATCGATTCTTTCAATACAACTAGCTGCAGTTCCACCTGTTGAAGCAGTCAATGTACAAATTTGTTTAAACTCTTTTGAATTTTTATCTAGTGTTGATACGTAAGCTTTTAATTGTGTTGTAAAGTTTTCTCCTGCTGTAGTTAATATTTTTTCTCTTTGACCAGGTGTAACTGTTAAAAAATCTATTTCACCAACAGCACTTCCTTGACCTATTGTTTTTGTAGGATCCATTTTAATTCTTCTTAAAATAGGTTTATCATTGCTATCAAAAAATACTTCAGTAGCTTCGTTTAATCCTGCTATCGGTGTATTTTTATATTTATTAAGTAAAATATTTTTAGCTAAATTTTGTTCTTTGATTAATTCTTTGTAACCCTCTGGTTTCTTTTTTAATAATCTATTTGTAGTATTATTTAATTTTGCAAGTTCAACTTCTAATGTTTTCATATCGTCAGCATTATTAAATTCTTTACCAAATATAAAAGCCATATTGTTTAGATTTGTTTTAGCTGTTTTAATTGCACCATGGTGAACATGCACATCGCTTGCGATAGGTCCAAAACCCATGTCTTTAGATATCTGTAGTTTTAATTGTTGAATAGATTTATAAATATCAGTTGGATCAGCTTGTGTTTTTCTAGCTCTTTCCAATTGTCTTTTTCTTCTATTTATATCCGCACGTTCTAATGTTGGTTTATTATATTTGATATACTCTGGAGTGGTAACAACTGTATTTATTATTTTAGACATGTTGTTAAAAGTTTTTTCTGTTGGTGGACCTATGTCACCCATGTCTTTAATATTTGAAAGAGGTATGTTTGGATTAAATTTTAATCGTAAATAAGGGTGTCCGTTTGTTGACTTTTCAACAGTAAAATATACACCTTTATGTAGCGCGTTTAAGTCTTTAACTTTTTTAGCTAAACTTTTTGTAAGTTTAAATTTTGATAAATCTGTTTTAGGTGCCTTCTCTACAAAACTTTTAAAAGTAAATTGTGACAATAAACTTTTATAATTCGGGTCGTTTATTTGAAAACTACCACCAGGTCTTTTACCAGTAATCTCTTTGATACGATCTTTCAAAGCATTCATGCTTTGAAATTCAGTTTCTCCGTTTTGAATTAATTCTTCTAATGCTGCTATATATGCGCCGTAAGACATTAGACCTCCAGGATCTTAGCTAGTCCGCCTTTTGCAAAAGTTTTAGAGATTTTAAACATAGTATTATCACCTAAATCAGTGTCAGCTGAAATTTGAAAACCCTTTGGAGTTTCGTAAGCAAAAGAAAGATTTTTATCTCCTGAAAGATTTGCTAGAGCATTTACATCTACAGGCCCTATCTTACCATCATAAGAAAGCATGGCACCAGAACTTAGGTCAAAATTTTTTGCAGCTTCTTCAGCATCTAACACTGCTTTAAGTTTTCCTCTATCTTTTATCAAGGCTTCTATTCCAACTGCAGTGGGCACTGTCATATTAACAACTGGAATGTCTTGACCTTCAAAAACAGGATTAATTGTAACTGGAGGTGGGTCGTTGTCATTTCCACCGTCATTAGTTGTAGTGGTTTTAGTAGTTTTAGTAGATGTTTTACTTGGTGTATTAAAATCATCTTTAGAAGCATCCATACCTCCTCCTTGAAAACCAACTCGACCGCCTTTTGCAAATGACTCGTCATCGATAAATCGTGCAGTGAATCTATTGAATCTAGGGCTGTCTGGTTTGTTACCTGCAGCATCTACTACGTTGTTTAAAACTCTTTTTGTAAATATCGCAAGCTCTTCGCTTGATGCTCCTTCTGGAACTAACTCTCTAATTCTTGGACCAAAATATTTTTCAACTAATACAAGTGGATCACCCGCGATACCGCCACCACCTTCTGTAATATATTTAAGATCTTCTTTTGTTACGAAGTCACTAAAAGTATTTCCGCCTTTTGCAATGTCATCTTCTTTTAACGCTTCTACTAAAAACTCTCTAGCTGTTGCACGTTTAGTAGGAGTAGCACCTTGATTGCTTAACATAATATTTTTAAACTGTGCAGCAAGTTCAGGGTCTTGTGCTTCTAAATTTCTGATTGTTGTTTCAGCATCTTGAACTGGTGCTGCAATATCATCGGGTCCGCCACGTGAACCTGGTGGCGGTAGATCATCTAGTAGTTCAAGATCAGCTAACTCTTCTCTCTCGGCTCTACTCATTAATTTTGATTCGCCAGACAGTTCCGCTTCTTCAAGTTTTTTTTCTAAAAATTCTTTTCTACCTCTTTCTCCTGGTTGAGGATCTAGTCTACCTGCTTTGTATTGCTGATACATATATGCTGTTTCATCCTGTGAATCTTTTAAAATTTTTTGTGCGCTAGCAAGAGTGCCATCAAAATTATAGTAGTCTTCTGTAGGATCTATACCAAATTCGTCTGCAAAATCTCTAATCTCCTCATCAGTCATTTGTCTGTTTCTTGCTCTTAAAGCACCTAGACCTTCTTGTGTCAGGTCCCTGGTCCCTGTTGCCATGTCAGTGATGTTTGGAATTTGTTTGGGGTTAAATACTTCGTCAACCTTTAACAGGTTTTCGTAAAGCTTACCTGCTTGGACATCGTTTAGTTTACCAGCAGTTAAGTAACCCATTGAACTTTCTAACTCGTCTAAAATTTTATTTTTACCTAGAACACCTATGGCTTCTATATTTATGTCTGACTCGATAAATCCTTCTGGGGGTTTCCCTTTACCTAAAAAAGTAACATTGGACCGGGAACCAAGGACATTGTTCATGTTCCCACCTAATTTTGAAAATAGATTTAAAATTAAATTTGTTAATTCTTTTTTAGCCATAATACTTTACATGTCCTCTTACAATAGGCTCGTCTTGATAGTCTTCAGGATGTCGAACCAAACCACCCTGTCTAATTCTCATAATGGCTTGTGTCGTACTATCGACATAGTCATCATGTTCTCCAAATGGAAACGATGCACATTCTTCTACAACTTCCTGTGCAAAATGCTCGTGCATAGGCGCCCATATTTTGCCGCTTTCAAAAAGCGGAGCAACGGAGTTTACTCTAGCGTGTTTATCATTTCCTTTTGAGGGTGTAAAGTTAATAACTGGAATATCCATTTGCCTCAGTTCATGGGTAAGTGGGAGCCCTGATGCCTTGGCCTCGACTATAACCATATCAGGCCGCCAGTCTCGGTATTCTTCTAGAGCAACTCTACGTAATTCTGGAAACTCAAATCTGTCCTTAAAAGCATTTAATAATATAATACTTTGTCCGTGGTCCTCGGTCGTAAAGACTCCCCACGTGGTTATGGCACTAAAGTCAGCAGTATCTTTTTTTGTAAAAGCCGTATCGTAAGATTGCACGATATAATCTAATGGTGGTGGATATTTTTTTGTCCAGTCACGCCACCAGTCTCTTTTTAAAAGTGCACCCTCTTCAGCTGTTGGCTGTTGCATATACTGTGCTAGCCAATTTGATACTGGGATAGATGCTTTAGTTTTGAGTAACTCTTCTGATGTCCAATACTCCGGCCATACAGGTTTTCCATCGGGTAGCAAAGCAGGTAGCTCAACAACCTCCCACTGATCCGATCCTTCTTCTGATTGTGATTTTAATAATTGTCCTGTGATATCTTTTGTAGACCAACGAGTCATTACAATTACAATTCTACCGCCTGGCTGCAAACGCTGTCTAGGTCCTGACGTATACCAATTTATTGCTTTTTCAAATGACTTACTNTCTTTACGAATATCTTGTTCTTTGTGTGGGTCATCAATGATTAGAAGATCAGCACCACGACCTGTTATCGCTCCACCAACACCGGCTGCAAAGTATTCACCACCTTGTTCTGTTTTCCATTTACCAGCAGCCTGAGAATCTTCTTGGAGTCTTGTATCAAAAAGTTCTCTGTAATTTTCTTGGTCAACTAAGTTTTTAGTTTTACGTCCAAAGTCAATTGCAAGATCTGCTGTGTGTGTCGCTTGAATAATTTTTAATTTTGGATTCTTACCGATCATCCATGCCGGGAGTAAGTATGAGGCAAACTCCGACTTAGTATGTCTTGGCGGCATGTTTATGATCAGACGTTTAATTTTCCCCGTAGCGAGGTCATTAAATTTTTTATTAATAATTTTGTGGTGGGACCCCTCTATAAATTCAGGCCACACATATTTTACGAAACTCAAAAAGTTATTAGAGATATGGGGACGAGCGTCATCTAAAGCTATGCTTCTTTCTAGTTCTATTAGTTTAGCGCTTTCCTCAGCGGTCAATCCGTCAAATTTTTTTGTAATATTTTTTTGGTCTTGCATATCTCAAATATGTTTTCAAAAGTTATACCATAACCGTCTAAATCTTCAACTATAGACAGACTTAGGATCCCTTTTGTCTGTAAGGGGGTATTGCCTTTTTGTTTTGCGATCTAGAATGTCATTTAGTCTGGTACCTCTATGGGTGGGCCCTCCCGGCGGAAGGGTGGGCCCCGCCCAAAAAAAAGAAAAATTTTTTTCTTGACTGTGATATTTTTGCAACGCTATGCAGTTTTTGCATAGGGTCTGGGATATTCTGTTATTATCCTATGCAGTTCTTGCATAGGCTTTGGGGGATTAGCCTCACCCCCCAAAGTCGAAAGAGAAAACCTAAAAGGGTAATTCCCCTTGTTCGGCCTCTTTTACTTCATCAGTTAATACAAGAGGCTTATCTTCTCTTGTCCAAAGATATTCCATATTAACAATGTAGTAAATCTTATTGCTGTCCTCGTTCAAAGTTTCCAAAGCAACTAATTTTCTAAATGCTGTATCTTCGTCAACTTCAGAAAATTTAATTGTCCAAGAATCAGGGATATTGTTATACTTCAGTTGTTCAACTACAAGATATTTTTTATCCATAATTATAGCCTCACTTTCCAACTATCTGACGCAGTTCTATATCCATTTTGGTCTACATCAAAATAAGTCATTAGTAATCTTCCGCCTTTTGACACCCAATATTTACATTGGTCTGTCCATAAAGCATTTCTTGTAATATGCTTTTTATCACTCGCAGAATAATAAGTGATTGTGAAAGGTTTGTTTGTTATCATTTTTTTATCTCTTTCTATAACCTTTTTGGTTATGGGATTAACTTACATTAATCCCATAATAAATGCAACAACTTAATTTAAGTTATCCACATTTTTTTGAGATTGTGACATATATGCAACACGTTCAGCAATCTTCTGTTCTCTTGTTTTTTCGGTATTTTTCATTCCCTTTATTCTCTCAGCTAGATTTTTTGGATTATAAATAACTAGCCCTGTTGAATTAGTCCGAACAATTTCTGCGTCGGTAATAGTCAAACCAAGTTCATTTGCTAACTCAATGGCCTCATCTAAATATTTATAACCTTTTAATCCAATCTTGATTTCTTTCATTTGTTTTAAAATGCTTTCAATCCATTTAGTGTGTGCCATTACAAACAATGCTTTTTGTCGTTTCCAATCTACTAAAAATTTAAACTCATCTTCAGTACAAGCAATAGACCTATCACGACAATAATCACGACCAATCAAATCAAGCTGATATTTTTCATTCCACTCACGACCATATTTGGTTTCGTTATTTCTGCCACCACTTAATCCCAAATATTTTTCGTTGTTCTCAACAAACTTTCTTTTGTGTGGGTTGTCGTCTTTGTCNGCTTGTTCAATTAAGATNTCNGCNTTNCAATCTTCTTGTGCATTAATCTCATCTCTAAACAAAGCAAANGNATAAGACNNATCTCTNTNNGAAGAATAATTGNTTTCNTNATCAATAGANCCATTTAATCTAAAATCAAAATGTTTNTCTATTGGTACATTTTCCTCNATAGTAGTTTCGCCATTGTAGTTTGTTTTTTCCTTGTTCCCAAGATAATGAAAATGAAANCAACTATCTTTTGCAATCGTTGAAACATTTTCAAACTTGTTTTGTAAGTAGTAAGCTTTTTCTACATCTTCTTCTGTGTAGTGTCGTCTTACTATTTTTTCGGCAACACTCCAAGCTTGATCGTTGATGTCCACTTGTTCAGCTTTCATAGTGTCGTATTTTCTTTTTTCCTGAGTGTCCTCTTGTTGCAAGTGAATTTTAATTCTGTTTGCAATTTTATTTCGGTACTCATTATTAAGTCTTATTCTAGCCATTTGTCCTCTCTTTCTTTTTGTTAAATTTAAAATAAAACATAATTTCTTATAAACTATCTTGACTTATTGCAAGGGATATTATATTAAATTATGTTAATTTATAAAAACTTTAACCAATAGAAAGTATAGGGTTGAAAGGTAGTTCTAGTGTAGAATATTCAACCCTATCAGAAAGGACAGAAATGGCACTAAAATATTGCCAAAGTCATAAGTGCCATACTTATGACACAAAGGACAGGAAACGAGGCTCGAAAGATAATCGAGTAAATCAGACTAGAAGAAGAAGTGAGTTCTACTATGGTGGTGGAAATTTTTGCTCATTGAATTGTTATAATGATTGGGCAAATGATTTCATGGATAGAGCAATAGACCAAGTAAGTGGTCGGATTGTTGAACCAATAACCCTAACAGAAGAAAATGCGTGGCAAAAAAGATATCGTTATAATTGGCGCGAGGGTGGTTATGACATGGGATATTTTT
>FUFK010039004.1_pt1 | contig 51020 bp, 44 predicted proteins | sample 1021851 | NCBI WGS metagenome assembly FUFK01 (sample SAMEA51879418, study PRJEB19060) | metagenome | reverse complement strand
TACCGTGGCCGAGTATTGCTCCGCCGTTCACATGCTGACGAATGCCCGACGCACTATCTCCTTCAGCATCGCAGCGACGCGGCCTTCTGCGATTGTTTTGTTTTGCAGTTCTACGATCACTCTTTTCTCTCCGACTTCAACTGCGGAGAGCAGACCGACCGATCGCTTTACCGCTTCGGAGTGAATTTGGGTTCGTAGTGAAACAGACAGAAATGCTGGAGCCCCATGCTCGCAAAATTTCTTTGGCCAGCGGCGCCTGAAGTAAAAAGTCTTACTTCTTCGAACGAGGTAAAGACCCCACTTTCTCTTCGATTCACGCGGTCGACACCCCGAACGATGTGAACCAGTTTGTGAACCACCACGAGGTGGAGACGGGAGGCTGGCCGCTTGATTAACGGCTATCCCATTGGGAAGTATATGTTTTTTCATGTGTGTTGGCTGGGATGGTAGGATTCGAACCTACGGTACACTGTACCAAAAACAGTTGCCTTACCACTTGGCTACATCCCAACACAGGGCGCTAATTAGAGTTCTCTGGCCCGGGGTGCAAGACCCGTTTTTGATAAATTAGCCTATTCTTCGGCGGCATCAACGGAGAGCAGGTCTTTGCTGGGCAATTCGGCACGTTCCTGCGCGACGATGCGGGTCAGCTCACGCTCGGTTTGGGGTGCGACGGGCTGTGCAGCGGCGGGATTCGCGGGCGCATTCGGCGTTTGGGGCGAATCGTGCGGCGCGGTGGAGGGCGATTCGCTTTGGGTGATAAGCCGATAGGCGGGAGGCTCTGCGGTGAGGCCCGCCGCGTCAAAGGCGGCCAGCGTCAGGCGAATCGCTTCGCTGCGCGCCGCGACCAGATCGGTGGTCTCTTGATTGATCCAACCGGCGAATTGCATGTTGATCCAGTGATCAGCGACCTCCTCCACCCAAGCGGCGGCTTCGGGGCTGGGCAGGACAAAGGGAAGGGCATTCAACACCTCCAGCGCCAGTTCCCGGGCGCGGGCCAGATCGGCATCGCTGGCCACCGAAAGGGTAAAGGTGAACCGCCGCTCGGCGTTGCGTGAGTAGTTGATGATGCGGCTTTTAAAGACCGTGGCATTGGGAATGCGCACATGATTGCCATCGTAGCTGAGCAAGATCGTGGCGCGGCTGGTCAGGCGGATCACCTTGCCGGTGTCGCCATCAATCTCGACCGTGTCATTGGGGCGGAACGGCTGGCGGATCGACAGCATGATGGAGGCGATGAAATTTTCCACGGTGTCGCGCACCGCGAAACCGATGGCGAGGCCGACAATCCCCGCCGCCCCAAGGATGCCCGAGAGAAGCGCCGTCGCCCCGAGGATATCAAGCGCCACGACCAGTGCCGCGATGATAAAGGCCAGCCGGATGATCTGGCGGTAAATGTCAGCGATAAAGGCGTTGGGGGCGAGCCGCTCCCACGGGTTGCGCCGCCGCGCCAGCGCCAGCCCGGCCACGACGATCAGGGCAAAGACCCCAAGTGCCACCAAGGCCAGCGGCAGGAAAGCCACGGCCTGTTCCATCCGGCCCCGGAAGCGGTCCACGGCAGGGTTGAGCGGTTCGGACACATCGGTGCTTTCGCGGACCTCGTTGCGGATTGCGACCACCCCTTCGACACGGCCTGCGAGCTCGCTCAGACGTGCGGCGCTGGCGGTGTCGAGCGTGGTGCCGCGCAGGGTGACGATGCCAGAAGAAACCGAGACGCTGACCTTCTCAAACCCTTCAAGCTCGCGCAGGATGGCGCGGATGCGGTTGGCGATGGCGGCGTCTGCCGTGGCGTCCCCTTCGACGGCGATGGTGCCTTCGGGCTGGTCGTTGTCCTGCGCCGACGCAGGGGGCACCGGCAGGGCAAAAAGCAAGAGCAGGCACAGGATCAGGCGGGGCAGGGCAGCAATCAGGCGCATGGGGATCTCCGTCAACGGACAAGGCCGCCGCCCCTCCATGAGGGCGGTGGCTTGGTCAATTAGCGCGCTACCCCTGACAATCGAGCAGCACCGCCCCGTTGCGGTGTCCTGCCTCGACCAATTGATGCGCACGAGCGGTCTCGGCTAGCGGCAGGACCGTATCGACGGGACAGCGCAGAGCCCCGTCTTCCAGCGCGTGATGCAGTCGTGTGATCGCCTGTTCGCGCGGGCCGGTGGGCAGCAGGTAGATCAGGATGATGTCGATGGTCACCGCTTTGAACAGCAGCGGGTAGAAGGGCAGTGTGGGCGACATTTCCGCCGCCGAGCCATAGGCGGCGATGCGGCCATTGGGGGCGATGACCTCGGTGTCGGTCGTGAGGTTCAGGCCGAACTCTGTATCGACGATGGTCTCGACGGGCTTGCCGCCGTTGGCCTCCAGAACGGCGGCGGCGAGGTTTGGGTCAGCGTAGTTCAACACTGCATCGGCGCCAGCCTCGCGGACCAGATCATTGTCGCGCGGGCTGCAGGTGGCGATCACCTTGGCCCCGCCCCATTTCGCCAATTGCACGGCGAGATATCCCACGGTTCCGGCACCGCCTTGAATGAGCACCGTCTCCCCGGCCACGCCGCCGCCGCCAAAGACGGCGTGGCAAGCGGTCAGCCCCGGAATGCCAAGCTGCGCGCCCACTTCGGGCGAGACACCTTTGGGCAGCGGCACGGCCTGATGCGCGGGCAGGGTGATCTGCTGCGCCGCCGTGCCAAAGGCGCGTTGCCACTGGGCGTTCCAGACCCAGACCTTTTGACCCACACGGGCAGAATCGACGCCCGCACCCACAGCGGTAATCTCTCCCGCGCCGTCGCTATGGGGGATGACCTGCGGGAAGGGTGGTTTGGTCACGCCGGGGCGGGTGCCCGCGCGGGCCTTTACATCCGATGGGTTCACGCCCGAATGGCTCAGCGCCACGCAGACCTCGCCGGGTTGCGGGGCGGGGCTATCGATTTCTGACAGACGCAGCACATCTGCGGCGGCTCCGAATTGGTCATAGGTGATGGCTTGCATGGCGCTCTCTCCGGCTTGAATTTTGCCGGCAGAGTGGCGCAAGCGCCGGGATCATGCAATTGGCCTGAAAGGCGGTGTTATTCGCGCAGTTCCTTGGGGCCAACACCCCAAAGCCGCACTTTGGGGGCCCAGCCGGTAAAGCCGCCCGAACGCAACTCGCACCATTCAAGCGTGCATTCGCCCAAGCGCGCCACCACGCCCAGTTCCAACCGCGCCACCACGGCGGCCTTTGGGTCTGGATTGACGTGAAGCTGCAGCATGTCTTGCTCAACCAGCACGGTGCGGGTGCCTGACAAAAGCGAGTAATGCACCCAGCCGCCCATGCCGTCGCGGTCCTCTACCCGGCGCCAATGGCCGTGTTCGGCGGTGATCCTAAGCGGCAGGTCGCGGCGTTTGTAGACCCAGTCGATCCGGTGCGACAGCGACGGGCCGCGGCGGACGTTGCCCTCGGAAGCTTTAAGCGAAACGAAACGGGGGAGGGGGAGGTTCGTGACCTGTCCGCGCGCCTCTTGTGCGGCCCCGGGGCTTGCCTGAGCCAAAAGCAGCGCGCCCACCAAAAGGGTGCTGCGAAAGAAAGCGGTTATCATGGAATTGCCTGCTATGCGGTTCACTGCTGTGGGTCGGTGCTGTACAAATCTGCGGGTTATTGTTGCTCTTTTTCCGGCGCGAGTTCTTGTGCCTCGTCGCTGCATGAGACACCATGCCCCGGAAACGAGGCGACGCCAAGACCGGGAGAGCAGGCATGTCAAAGAAGCGGTTGAGTGTTGTAGTGACGCGACGGTTGCCAGAGGCGGTGGAAACACGGCTATCAGAGCTGTTTGACGTGACCCTACGCGAAGATGACAGGCCCATGACCCGCGAGGAATTGGGCGCGGCGATGCGCCAAGCGGATGTGCTGGTGCCGACGATCACGGATGAAATCGACGCGCCGCTGATCACGCAGGCGGGCGAGCGGCTGAAGCTGATCGCGAATTACGGGGCGGGGGTTGACCATATCGACGTGGCCACCGCACGCCAGCGCGGCGTATTGGTGTCGAACACCCCCGGCGTGCTGACCGACGATACCGCCGATATGACCATGGCGCTGATCTTGGCCGTGACCCGCCGCATGCCCGAGGGTATGGCGGTGATGCAGTCCGGCAATTGGGATGGCTGGGCACCGACCGCGCTGATGGGCGGTCGGGTCGGCGGGCGTCGTCTCGGCATTCTGGGCATGGGCCGGATCGGTCAGGCCGTGGCGCGCCGGGCGCGGGCCTTTGGCATGCAGGTGCATTACCACAACCGCAAACGCCTGCGTGAAGAGGTCGAAGGCGCTTTGGAGGCGACCTATTGGGACAGCCTTGACCAGATGGTCAGCCGGATGGATGTCATCAGCATCAACTGCCCGCATACGCCCAGCACCTTTCATTTGATGAACGCCCGCCGTTTGGGGCTGATGAAGCCCGACGCGGTGATCGTGAACACCTCGCGCGGGGAGGTGATCGACGAGAACGCCCTGACGCGGATGCTGCGCGCTGGCGATATCAAAGGCGCGGGGCTGGATGTTTATGAGCATGGGCGGGAGATTAATCCCCGTCTGCGCGAGTTGAAGAACGTCGTGCTGCTGCCGCATATGGGGTCGGCCACGCTGGAGGGCCGGATTGAGATGGGTGAGAAGGTTTTGATTAACATCAAGACTTTCGATGATGGCCACCGTCCGCCGGATCAAGTTGTGCCCTCCATGCTTTGACCCCCGGACGGCTGCGGCGACGCGGGTCTTTCGGTTGATTTTTTTACAAAGATGCCGCCGCAAGTTTTCGCGGCATGAGGATGCTATTGGGAGATAAGACGTGACGAAAATCGCAGATTTGCCGCGAAATGAGGCGGGGATCGCCGCCGCGCTGGACGAGTTGCAACAAGCTTTCGGGGACAATCTGCTGACCGGCCAAGCTATTCGCGAGCAGCACGGCCACACCACCACATGGATCGCCACGCAGGCCCCCGACGGGGTGGTCATGGCACGTTCGACCGACGACGTGGCACAGGCAGTGCGTATCTGTGCCGCGCATCGGGTGCCGGTGATTGCCTTCGGCACGGGCACCTCGCTTGAAGGACATGTGAACGCCCCGGCGGGCGGGATTTGCATTGATGTCATGCAGATGGACCGGGTGCTTGAAGTGAACGCAGGCGATCTGGATTGCCGGGTGCAGCCCGGCGTGACCCGCGAAGCGCTGAACACCCATCTGCGCGACCAGGGGCTCTTCTTTCCGATCGATCCCGGTGCCAATGCCTCACTGGGTGGGATGACGGCGACACGGGCCAGTGGCACCAATGCGGTGCGCTATGGCACGATGAAAGACAATGTGCTGAGCCTTGAGGTGGTGATGGCCGATGGCCGGGTGATCCGCACCGGTGGACGGGCGCGGAAATCCTCGGCGGGGTATGATTTGACCCGGCTGATGGTGGGTTCGGAAGGGACGCTGGGGATCATCACGGAGATCACCTTGCGCTTGCAGGGCATTCCCGAGGCGATCTCCTCGGCGCGCTGTTCTTTCCCGACGGTGCAGGCGGCCTGTGAGACCGTTATGGCAGTGATCCAATACGGCCTGCCCGTGGCCCGGATTGAGCTTTTGGACGCCGATGTGGTGAAGGCCGTGAACGCCTATTCCAAGCTGACCCTGCCCGAAACGCCGCTTTTGTTGTTGGAATTCCACGGCTCAGACGCCGGGGTTGTCGAACAGGCCGAGACCTTTGGCATGTTGGCCGAAGAATTTGGCGGCACCGGCTATGCGGCGACTACAACCCCAGAAGAGCGCAACAAACTCTGGCAGGCGCGGCATGACGGCTATTGGGCCGTTCTGGCGCTGCGACCGGGGTGCAAGGCCGTGGCGACGGATGTCTGCGTGCCGATCTCCCGGTTGGCCGATGCCGTGGTCGCGGCACAGGCGCGGGCGGAGGAGTTGAAGCTCATCGCGCCCATCGTGGGCCACGCAGGCGACGGGAACTTCCATGCCTCGCTGTTGATCGACATGGACGACGCCGATGAGGTGGCGCGGGGCGAGGTGTTCGTCAGCTGGTTGGCGGAATTGGCGATCTCTATGGATGGGACATGCACCGGCGAACATGGGATCGGGCAGGGCAAGCGGGCCTATCTGGGCAAGGAATTGGGCGCTGCGGTGGATGTGATGGCGACGCTCAAGGCGGCGCTGGATCCGGATAATATTCTGAACCCGGGGAAGATCTTGCCGGGGTGAGATGGGGTGGTCTGCCCTGATGTCGTGCGGCGGGAAATGTGGTGCACGGTATTTGTAAAAGGATGAAGTTGGGGTGGCGGTGCTCTGACGCGGGATTGGCGCGTTTGGTGAGGGGGTAAGGTCGGTTTTTGGCCATGTTGGGTCGGCTGGTGCCTGCGGTCTCTTGCCTTGCTGCGTACAACGGGGAGGAGCCTAGGGCAGAGGGATTGGCAGATGAAAACGCAAGTCAAAGCATTGGTTGTCGGGGGCGGCGCGGTTGGCACGTCGATTGCCTATCATCTGGCGAAGGCGGGTTGGGATGATGTAATGCTGTTGGAGCGGGACGAGCTGACCTCGGGCTCGACTTGGCATGCGGCGGGGCTTTTGCCGTTGTTCAACATGTCTTTTGCGACGACGCATATTCATCAGTATTCGGTCGAGTTCTATAAGACCTTGGAGGCTGAGACCGGGCTGAACGCTGGATTTGCCGTGGTGGGCAATCTGCGGATGGCGCAAACCAATGCGCGGATGGATGAGTATATGCTCTATGCCTCAACCGCGGAGACCTGCGGTGTGCCGTATGAGTTCCTGACCCCGGATGAGATCAAGGCGAAGTGGCCGCTGATCGAGACATCGGATTTGAAGGGTGCGCTTTATCACCAGACCGACGGGTATATTAACCCCGCCGATGTGACGATGGCGATGGCCAAGGGCGCGCGGCAGCGTGGGGTTTCGATTGAGCGCAAGTGGCAGGCGGATGCGTTTGTGTGGAACGGCACCCACTGGGAAGTGACCTGCACCAAGATGGTGGAGAAGGGCGGCAACCTTGTCGCCAGTGATGAGCAGATCGTTATTACCGCTGAGCATGTGGTTACCGCGAGCGGCAACCATGCGCAGCGCACGGCGCAGATGTTGGGGATCAAGATGCCCGCGATTCCCGTGGAACATCAGTTCATTGTCATGGACCGCGATCCGGCGCTTGTCGATTATCGGGCGGCGGGGAATGTCGAGCATCCGGTGATCCGCGATGCTGATGCGCAAAGCTATGTGCGCGAGGAGCGCGGCGGCTGGATTCTTGGCGTCTATGAGAAGAACGCGCCGGCGCGGTTTGAATATGGGGTGCCGAATAGTTTCCGGGCGGATCTGTTTCAGTTGGATTTGGAGCGGATCGAAGATCAGTATATGGCGATGAACCACCGTATCCCCTCGGCTGAGAATTGCGGGTTGAAGGACGATTTCAACGGGCCGATTTGTTATACGCCGGATGGTAATCCGCTGGTCGGCCCTGCGCCGGGCTTGCGCAACATGTGGCTGGCGGAAGGGTTTTCGTTTGGGATCACGGCGGCGGGGGGCACGGGGTATTATNTGGCGCAGATGATGGTTGAGGGCGANGCCGAGATCGATATGGCNAGCCTNGATCCNAANCGCTACGGCGATTGGATGACCACGGAATATGCCGCGNGGAAGAANGAGGAAGCCTACGANCACGTNTATATNNTGCACCATCCGGATGAGGAACGTCCGGCCTGTCGGCCGCTGCGGACCTCTCCGGCATATGATCGGCAGGCGGCGCGGGGGGCGCAGTTNGGGCAGGTGAANGGCTGGGAGCGGCCGAATTATTTTGCGCCGGAGGGGTTTAGCGACCATGACAGCCGNTCNTTNCGGCGCGGGGGCTGGTGGCAACACGCGGTGGACGAGGCGAAAGCCATTCGCGAGGGGGTGGGGCTGATTGATGCCACGGCCTTTACTAAGCATCTGGTGCGCGGGCCGGGGGCAACGGCTTTCTTGGATTGGTTTACCTGCAACAAGCTGCCCTCGGTGGGGCGGATCAACCTGACCTATGCGCTGACCGGGGCGGGGACGACGCGGACGGAATATACCATCGTGCGGCTGGCGCAGGATGAATACTACCTTGTCTCGGCGGGCGCATGGAGTGCTTATGACAGTGACTATTTGCGCAAGGCGATTGCCGACAAGATGCCTGAAGTCGGCTATGTCGAATGTCATGACGTGACCACGCAGTGGGGTGTTTTTGCGATTGCTGGACCGAAGTCGCGTGACGTGTTGCGGGATTTGGTGCGGGATGCGAAGCCCAACACGGTGCTGAGCAACAAGCGGTTCCCCTGGCTGACCATGCGTAACATCGAGTTGGGGATGGTGCCGGTGCGGGCGATCCGGGTGGCCTATACCGGGGAGCTCGGTTGGGAGTTGCACCACCCGATCGAGATGCAGAACCATCTGTTTGATGCGCTGGAGAAGGCCGGGGAGCCGCATGGCATGAAGCTGGTCGGTGCGCGGGCGCAGAATTGGCTCAGGCAGGAAAAGAGTTACCGCGCTTTCGGTAACGAGCTGGGCCGCGATGCGACGCCGCTGGAGGCCGATCTGCCGCGCTTTGTGGATCTGAATAAAGAGTTTCACGGGAAGCAGGCGATGGTCGATCACGGCATCCGCGTGAAATGCGTGACGCTGTTGATCGACGGGCCCCAGGATGCGGACCCGTGGGGGCGCGAGGTGCTTTACAATGGCGCGCTGCGCACCGGGCGGCTGACCTCGGGTGGCTATTCGGTCGCATTCGGCAAGAGCATCGGCATGGGCTATGTGCAACTGCAAGACGCGGTGGTAGGCACGAAGCTGAAGGTAAAGATGCTTGATCAATTGTGGGAGGCCGAGGTGGTCGAAGACAGTCCCTATGATCCGAAGAACCAGCGCATCCGGGCGGACGGTTGATCCGGCGGGGGTTGCTTGCTTTTTTCTGTGTACTGGCGCTGACGGCGGCGCTGTTGCGGGACAATCCGGTTGTCAGCGCGGCGCAGGGCTATGCCGCGGATGTGGCGACNACGGCGGCGGCGNNCTATGTCACGCTGCGCACGTTGAANGCCTTTTTNTCNACNGCGCAAGAGATCGAGGTGGGGCTNTCNTTCATNGCNTCNGGNTCGGCGCGNCCCNTNAAGGTGTTGGANCCGATTGACGACACGGTTGAGCGGATCGCGGGGTTGGTTTTCGGCGTGATGGTGGCAACCGGGGTGATCGCGGTGGCGCTTGGCCCGGTGAGTGCTATTGGCTTGGGNTTGCTGAGCCTCGCGCTTGGNATATGGGCCTTGAGCAAGCGCGGACATGGNGGGCTGCCCCGGCGTTTGGCTTGGTATGGTGGGTTTNTNGGGNTTGCGCTGCCGCTGGCCTTGGTGGTGTCNGAGCCGCTGGCCGGGACGCTGACCGAGGGNGTCTATGNCCGCAATATGNAGGTGATNGAGGAAATCACCGCCCGTGTCGGTGGCAGCGAGGCTTTGGGCGAGGAAGAGCCGGGGCTGACCGAGTATCGGCAGCTTGCCAGCAACCTCTGGAGCCGGGCGGATGAGTTGATTGGCGCGCTGTTGGCGGTGTTGGGCGTGCATGTGTTTCGGATATTCTTGCTGCCGCTTTTGTTGGTGGGCGGGCTGTTTGTCGTGGCGCGTCATTACGCGCGGGATTGAGGGCGGCCGCAAGCGGCGCGCGCGGGGGTAAGGTGGCGCAGCGGTATTTAAGAAAGGATGAATGAGGGGGGATGCGTTCCCCCCTTTGGCGTTAGCGCAGGGCGTGGGTGGCGACCCAGTTTTGCCACTCGGCGCGGCTGCCAGAGAAGGCGTTGATGTCTACGTCACCGCCGATGCCGGGGACGATGCCGGTGGCGCTGTATTGCCAGAAGCGCCAAGTTTGGCCGGGGTAGGCCTCGGCGGGGGTCTTGGCGGTGGTGCGCAGCCAGAAGTCATAGCCGTTGAATCCGTTTAGGCCGTTTTGTCGATAGAATTCTGGCGTGGTGTAGATGATAGGGCGTTGGCCGTAGTGACCCTCGACCACCGCGAGCCAGCGGCGCATCTGGTCGCGGACTTCGGCTGCTGGGGGCCGGATGTGGGCGCAGGTGGGGGAAAACGGGTTCCATTCCATGTCGAGCACCGGGGGCAGCATGCCGGGGGTGCGCGGCACGTTGCGGATGAACCAGCGGGCCTGATCCTCGGGTGAGGTGCAGAAGTAGTAGAAGTGATAGGCGCCGCGTTTGACGGCGGCTTGGCCTGCGCCTTGCCAATGCGTGTCGAAGTTAATGTCTTTGAGGTCGCCCCCCTCGGTGGCTTTGATGAAGGCGAAGTTCACGCCGTTTTTGCGGGCGGTGTTCCAGTCGATGTTGTTTTGAAAGCGGGCTACGTCAATCCCGTGGACGGGGAAGGATTGCGGTGTGCGGCCTTTGAAATCCACTGGGTCGCTGTCGCCGAAACGCGCCGGGAAGAGCGTGTCGGGATCGGCGGGGGGCGGGGTGCTTGGGCTCCCACAGGCGGCGAGGGCAAGGAGCGACAGGATCAGGGCGCGGCGGAGGATCATGGGCTGGGCTTTCTGGCGATGAATGCGAGGTTGTTAGCGGGCATGTCCACTTCGTCGATCGGGCTAAGGCCCGCATCGCTAAGCCAGCGGGCTATGTCGATGTTGTCTTTGTAGCCGATCGTGGGGTCGGCGGCGCGCAGTTCGGCGTCAAAGCGGGTGTCGCCGGGGGAGGTGGTTTGGCTGGCGCGTTTGAAGGGGCCGTAGAGGATCAGCGTGCCGCCGGGTGTGAGGGCTGTGGCGGCTTCGGTGATCAGGCTCTGGGTGGCGGGGGTTGGGATAAGGTGCAGCAGGTTGGCCAGCATGATCAGGTCGAAGGGGCCATGTTCGCCCGCCCAGCCGGGCTGGGTCGCATCGAGTGGCAGGGCCGGGGCGATATTGGGCAGGGCGGCCTCGGCCGCGTGGGCGTTGATGCTGGCGCGACGGGCGGTATCGATGTCGCTGGGCAGCCATGTGAGGCCCGGCAGGCGTTTGGCAAAGCCGACCACATGTTGCCCGGTGCCGCTGGCGATTTCCAGCGCGCGGCCTTTTTGTGGAGCGTGGGTTGCCAGCAGATCGCAAAGCGCGTCGAGATTGCGTGCGGCGGCGGGGGCGAAAAGACGGTCGCCGCCTGCGTTTTCGGCGACGCTGGCACTCGGGGGCAGTCGGCTCATGATTGCTCTTCTAGCCGGTCGGTGGCCGGGGGCGGTGTGGGCGAGAGCGCGGCGATGGCGGCGTAGGTTTGTGGCGTCATTTGGTAGTTGAGCGCGGCCAGTGACGGTTCAAGCTGTGCCAAAGAGCGGGCGGAAATGATCGGGGTTGGCCGCGTGGGGTGTGCCGCCGCCCATGCCACGGCGAGGGTCGCCGGATGGGTGCCGAGATCGCGGGCGAGGGCGGCCAGCCCGGCAGCGGCGCCGTGCATCACCTCTTGTCCGTAGCGGGCAGCATAACGGTCATCTTCGCTGAGGCGACCGGTGCCTCCGGTGGCATATTTCCCGGTGAGCAGCCCGCCGCCCAGGGGAGAGTAGGGCGCGACGAGAATGTCGAGGTCATGGGCCATGGGGAGGATCTCGACCTCGGCTTGGCGTTTGACGAGATTGTACATCGGTTGGATCACCGTGATCTCTAGGCCGAAGTCGGCGGCGATATGGGCCGCTTTGACGACCTGCCATGCGGCGAAGTTGGACAGGCCAACTTGGCGGATGTGGCCCAGATCTTTCAATTCGGCCAGCGCGGCGAAGCTTTCGGTCAACGGTGTGTCTGGGTCGAAACGGTGCAGGTAGAGCACGTCGAGCGTATCAAGCTGCATCCGCTGGCGTGATGTCTCGGCAGAAGCGAGAATATTGGCACGCCCTGCGCCGCCGATATAGGCGGCTTTGGTGGCCACGATCAGGCTGTCGCGGCGGTCTTGCACGAACTGGCCCAGCAGGGTCTCGGACGCCCCGTCGGTATAGACATGCGCCGTGTCGAAATGCGTGATCCCCGCCTCGATACAGGCGTCGAACATCGCGCGCGAGGCCGCCGCATCGGCACGGCCGCCAAATTGCATGGTGCCGAAGGCGAGGCGGCTGGCGGGGGTGCCGTCAAGGCTGGTGAGCATCTGGTTCATGCACGATTGGTGGCATGGGCGCTGCCCGCGCGCAATGGGCTTGGCGCAGGGCAGGCGATGGGGCGCTAGGCGTCCTGTGGCTCGCCTTTCTCTAGCGCGCGTTGGTAGGCGGGGCGGTTGTGGATCATCTCTACAAAGCCCTTGAGTGCCGGATAATCCGCAGCCCGGCCTTGGCGCATGGCAACCTCGGCGGGGAAGCTCAGCATGATGTCGGCTGCCGACAACGTATCTTGCACGAAGTGGCCGGAGGGGCGCACAAGGCTGTTCATATAGCTGTAGTGGTTGTCCAACTCTGAACTGATACGCGGGTGCAGAGGGGCTGCGGCATCGCCCAAGCGCGAGACATAGAGGTTGAGCAGGATCGGCGTCATGGCAGAGCCTTCGGCGAAATGCATCAGCTCCATATGGCGCAGGAAGGCGGGCGTGTCGCGTCCAGGGATCATTTCGGGCGCGAAGCGGGTGCAGAGCAGATCGACGATGGCAGCGCTTTCGACAACCAACTGGCCGTCAATCTCAATCATCGGGGATTTGCCCAAAGGATGCACCAGTTTCAACTCGGGCGGGGCGAGGTTGGTTTCGGCATCGCGCTGGTAGCGGATGACGTCATAGGGCTGATCCAACTCCTCCAGCAGCCAAAGGATGCGCTGTGAGCGGGAGCGGTTGAGGTGGTGCACGGTGATCATGGCAAGCGCCTTTCACAAAGAGGGAAGGGCGAGCCTAGCAACCCCGGCGCGGGCCGCAATGAAAAAGGGGGCGCACGGTTGCCCGCACGCCCCTGTCATCTGTGAACCGGTTCGGCTTACTGCGGGATGGTGCCTTCGATGCCTTCGACATAGAAGTTCATGCCCGCGAGCGTGCCGTCATCGGCGGTCTCGCCTTCGGCCAGCCAAGCGGAGCCGTCCTGTTTGTTGATCGGCCCGGTGAAGGGGTGGTATTCGCCCGATGCGATCTTGTCTTTCATTTCCAGCGCTTCGGCTTTCACGTCGGCTGGCACAGCGTCAGAGATCTCGCCAATGCCGACCATGCCCGGCCCGATGCCGTCCCATGTGTCGGTGGATTCCCATGTGCCATCCATAACCGCTTTGACGCGGTCGATGTAGTAGGGGGCCCAGTCGTCAATGATCGAAGAGACGCGCGGCTTGGGACCGTATTGCGCCATGTCGGACGCCTGACCGAAGGTGATCACGTTGCCCGCTTCCTGTGCCGCCGCTTGGGGCGCGGTGGAATCGGTGTGTTGCAGGACCACGTCAGCGCCTTGTTCGATCAGAACCTTGGCGGCGTCGGCTTCTTTGGCCGGGTCAAACCATGTGTAGGCCCAGACGATTTTGAACTGAACGTCGGGGTTTACTTTCTTGGCGTGGATATAGGCGGAGTTGATGCCGCGGATCACTTCGGGGATCGGGAAAGAGCCGATGTAGCCGATGATGTTGCTTTCGGTCATCGAGCCCGCGATGTGGCCCTGAATGGCGCGGCCTTCGTAGAAACGCGCGGAGTACGTCGAGACGTTGTCGGCACGTTTGTAGCCGGTGGCGTGCTCGAACTTCACGTCGGGGAATTTCTTAGCGACGTTGATGGTGGGGTCCATGTAGCCAAAGGAGGTGGTGAAGATCAGGTCCGCGCCGTCGAGCGCCATCTGGGTCATCACACGCTCAGAGTCGGGGCCTTCGGCAACGCTTTCGACGAAGACGGTTTCGACCTTATCGCCGAACTCTTCTTCGACGGCCAAGCGGCCTTCGTTATGCTCNTAGGTCCAGCCGCCGTCGCCCACGGGGCCNACAAAGACAAAGCCGACCTTGGTCTTGTCTTGGGCNACAGCGCCCGAAGCAAGGCCGAGCGCAAGGGCCGCGCTGGTCATAAGGGTGGNTAGTTTCATGAGGTTTCCCCTGTTTNCGTGCCCCTTTGCCGGGGCTTGATGTGCGGGCGCANGGCCGCGTGACGTGNTGCCCCTAGTTCGAGGCGTGGAAGGTNCGGCCCAGNGAGGCCGGCGCGGCGCTTTTATCCGCCGACAGCACCACCAGAACGATGATGGTGATGATATACGGCGACATTGCCAGATACTCTACTGGAATGGCAACGCCCGCGCCTTGCAAGTTCAATTGCAACTGGGTGATGCCGCCGAAAAGATAGGCACCCAAGAGTGCGCGCCATGGTTTCCACGAGGCAAAGACGACGAGGGCAAGGGCGATCCAGCCGATCCCGGCGGTCATGCCTTCGGTCCATTGCGGCACGCGGATCAGGCTGATGTAGGCCCCGCCCAAGCCCGCGCAGGCCCCGCCGAAAAGGATCGCGGCAGTACGGATGCGCTTGACCTTGTAGCCAAGCGCATGGGCCGCATCATGGCTTTCGCCGACCGCGCGCAGGATCAGGCCCGCGCGGGTGAATTTCAGCACCGCCCAGACCCCGGCGACCAGCGCGATCCCGAGGTAGAGGATGATGTCATGGGTGAAGAGGATCGGCCCAATCACGGGGATATCGGCCAGCGGGCCGAAGTCGATATCGCCAAGCCGGGGCGGTTTGATCCCGACGTAGCTTTGGCCGATCAACGCCGAGAGGCCGAGGCCAAAGAGGGTGAGTGATAGGCCAGAGGCGACCTGATTGGCGAGCGCCACCTGCGTCAGGAAGGCGAAGAGCAGGCTGAGGACGGCACCGCCAACAGCAGCGGCGGCAAAGCCTAAAAGCGGCGAGCCGGTCTCGACCGCCGTGGCAAAGCCGCAGATCGCGCCGGTGATCATCATGCCTTCGACGCCGAGGTTTAGCACGCCGGATTTCTCGACCACCAATTCGCCGATGGCGGCGAAGATCAGCGGTGTCGCGGCAACGAGGAAGCCTGCGACGAACAAAAGCGGGTTGATTGCGGAAAGATCCATCAGGCAGCCTCCGCCGCGCCAAAGCGCAGCCGGTAATGTGTGAAAACGTCCAGCGCGAGCAGGAAGAACAGGAGCATCCCTTGGAACACTTGGATCGCGGCGGCGGGAAGGCCGAGGTTCGACTGCGCGATGTCACCGCCAATATACGTCAGCGCCATCAGCCCGCCCGCGAGCAGGATGCCGATGGGATGCAAACGGCCAAGGAAGGCCACGATGATCGCGGTGAACCCATAGCCCACGTTAAAGTCGATGGTGATCTGACCCGAGGGGCCCGCGACCTCAAACATCCCCGCAAGCCCGGCGAGCAGGCCCGAGGTGCCAAGGCAAAACAACACCAGCCGCGCCGGGTTCACACCCGAGAAACGTGCGGCGCGGGGGGCCTCGCCTGTCACGCGGATGGCAAAGCCCAACCGGTGTTTGGTCAGCAGCACATAGGCAAAGATCACCGCGATCAGCGCCGCGACCACGCCCCAATGCATGCCCGAGCCGGCGAAGAGTTCGGCGTTATGCGCGGGCGCATATTGTTGTAGGTTGCGCGACCCGGGAAAGCCGTAGCCCTCTGGGTTTTTCAGCAAACCCAGTGACATAGAGGCAAGGAATTGCTCGGCCACATAGACCAGCATCAGCGAGACGAGGATTTCATTCGTGCCAAAACGCACCTTCAAAAGGGCCGGGATCATCGCCCAAAGCCAACCGCCCAAGGCCCCCGCGAGCACCATCAGCGGGAAGATATACCATCCCTCGGCGGGGTAGAACGCCAGCCCCGCAGCCGCGCCAAAGATGGCGCCCATGATGTACTGCCCCTCGGCCCCGATGTTCCAGATGCCCGCTTTGAACCCAAGGCTGAGGCCGATGGCGATCAGCACCAAGGGCGCGCCTTTGATCAGCAGTTGTGGGCGGTAATAAAAGGCATATTCGCCAAAGAGCGGCTGCCAAAAGATCGTTTGCAGCGCCTCGACCGGGTCTTTGCCCAGCACGGCGAACAAGAGCCCGCCGAAGATGAAAGTGGCCAGCACCGCCATGATCGGCGTCGACAGGGAAAGGGCCCGGCTGGGCTGCGGGCGCTTTTCAAGGCGGATCACAGATCACCCCCAATGGTCAGAGTGAAAGATGCGAGGTTTGGCTTAGACATGCGCCACCTCCATGCCATGCGCGCCGCCCATCATCAGGCCGATCTCGTCGACCGTCAGCCCCTGCGCGGGGCGCGTCGGCGACAGGCGGCCTTCGTTTAGCGCGGCGAAATTGTCGGAAATCTCCATCAACTCATCAAGGTCTTGGCTGATGACGATGACGGCGGTGCCGCCAGAGGCGAGGTCCAAAAGCGCCTGCCGGATCGCGGCGGCGGCAGAAGCATCAACACCCCATGTCGGCTGGTTCACCACCAGCAGCTCAGGCCGTTGCAGGACCTCGCGTCCGATGACGAATTTCTGCAGGTTCCCACCCGAGAGCGAGCGCGCCGCATTGCCGGCGCCGGGGGTGCGCACATCGAATGTCTTGATGATCTTCTCGGCAAAGGCACGCGCCTTGCCCCAGTCGAGCATGCCGCCCCGCTCCAGCCCTTCGCGGGCGGCACCGGTCAGCATCGCGTTTTCAGTTAGCGACATATCCGGAACGGCAGCATGGCCCAGCCGCTCTTCGGGCGCGGTCAACACGCCAAGCGCACGGCGGGCGGTGGGGCCCAGAAGGCCAATATCGCGCCCGTCAAAGGTGATCATGCCCGCCCCGACCAGCGTTTCACCCGAGAGCGCGTTGAGCAGTTCATCCTGCCCATTGCCCGCAACGCCGCCAATGCCCAGCACCTCACCGCGTCGCACCTCGACCGAAATCCCGCGCAGCGGCATGCCGAAAGCATGTGCAGACCGCGCCGAGAGTTTGTTCAGCGTCAGCGTCACCTCGCCCGGTTCTTTGCTATCGCGCGTCGGCGTTTTCAGCGCCGAGCCGACCATCATTTCTGCCATGTCGCGCGCTGAGGTCTCACGCGGGGTGCAATGGCCGACGACCTTGCCCAACCGCAGGATCGTCGCGCTGTCGCAAAGGCTGCGGATCTCTTCGAGCTTGTGCGAGATATAAAGGATCGCGGTGCCCTCTGCGCTGAGTTTGCGCAGGGTTTTGAACAGGATTTCAACCTCTTGCGGGGTCAGGACCGATGTCGGCTCGTCCATGATCAGCAGTTTGGGCTCTTGCAGCAGGCAGCGGATGATCTCCACCCGCTGACGTTCCCCCGCCGAGAGGTCGCCGACGGTGCGGTCCGGCGCAAGCGGCAGGCCGTAGGTGTCCGACACATCGCGGATTTGCTGGCTGAGTTCACGCATGCGCGGCGGGTTTTCCATGCCGAGGGCGATGTTCTCTGCCACGCTGAGCGCATCGAAAAGCGAGAAGTGTTGAAACACCATGCCCACGCCCGCCTGCCGTGCCGCGTGGGGATCGGTGGGGGCAAAGTTCTCGCCCCGCATTTGCATCTGGCCCGCGTCCGGTTTGACCAGCCCGTAGATCATTTTGACCAGCGTAGACTTGCCCGCACCATTCTCGCCCAGCAGGGCGTGAACCTCTCCCGGAGCGATCCGCAGGGACACGTCATCGTTCGCGACGACGCCGGGGTAGGCCTTGGTCAACCCAGAGAGGTCGAGAAGTTTATCAGTCATGCGGAAACCTTTGTCTGGGTCCGGGCGATGAGAGAGATCAACGCACCATGTGCAATCTGGGCGGGCAGCTTGCCCAGCGACTTATCGCCAATAGGGCAGATGATGCCAGAGGGATCCAGCCCCATGTCGCGCAAGCGGCGGGAAAACCGTGACTTTTTTGTGTCAGAGCCGATCAAGCCGACACTCTCTGCCCCGCGTTTAAGCAGGGCAGCACAGAGGGCGAGGTCGATGTCATGGGAATAGGTGAAGATCAGGTGATGCGCGTTTTGCGGCGCGTGGGCGGCAAGGCGCGGCATGTCGGCGGCGGGGGTGGCGGTGACACGGGCGGGGATGGTTGCCGGGAAACGCTCCGCGGCGCTGTCGATCCATGTGATGGCAAAGGCACTGGCTGGGCAGGCGGCCACCACCGCGCGGCCCACGTGCCCCGCCCCCCAAAGCCAGAGGGGCGTGTCGCTCTCGAATGTGGCGTCCAGCGGCAGCGGCGTGGGGTTGTCGAGCGGGCGGGGCGCGGCAGTGTAGCGCAGGCTTACCGCGCCGCCGCAGCACTGTCCAAGGCCGGGGCCGAGAGGCAGGGTTTGGCTGTCCTCGAAACGCCCTTCGGCCAGCAGGCGGCGGGCATGGGCAATCGCCTGATGCTCCAACGCGCCGCCGCCGATGGTGCCGTCGATGCTGTCCGGCGTGACCTTCATCGCCGTGCCCGCATCCCGCGGGGCCGATCCGCGCGTGGCGGTGACCTCGACGTAGATAGCGGTCATTTCCGTGCCCGCCCGACGGCGGCAAGAACGGTCTCGGCGGTGGCGGGCGCTTGCAGATCGCCGTAGCTGTCACCGCAGGCTGCAACCGCGTCCGAGAGTGCCATGAAGGCCGAGATGCCCAGCATGAAAGGCGGCTCGCCCACGGCTTTGGAGCGGTAGACCGTCTGCGCCGGGTTTGGCTGGTCCCAGAGTTTCACGTTGAACACGGGCGGCCGGTCGGAGCAGGCGGGGATTTTATAGGTCGAAGGCGCGTGTGTGCGCAGGGTGCCAGTTTCGTCCCAGACCAGTTCCTCGGTCGTGAGCCAGCCCGCGCCTTGCACGTATCCGCCCTCAATCTGGCCGATGTCCAGCGCCGGGTTCAGCGAGGCGCCCGCGTCATGCAGGATGTCAGTGCGCAGAATGCGGTTTTCGCCGGTCAGCGTGTCGATCACCACTTCGGTGCAGGCGGCACCATAGGCGAAGTAGTAGAATGGCCGCCCGCGTCCGGCGATGCGGTCCCATTCGATGTCGGGCGTTTTGTAGAATCCCGTGGCCGAAAGGCTGACGCGGTTTTCATAGGCCGAAGCGGCGGCAGCGGCAAAGGTGATCTCTTCGCCCCCGATCTGCACCATGCCGTCGGTGAAACGTACCTGATCCGGCGTGGTCTGGTAGCGTTCGGCCAGATGCGCCGCCATGCGGTCGCGGATCGTATCGCAGGCGTTTTGCGCGGCCATCCCGTTGAGGTCTGACCCGGAAGATGCCGCCGTGGCCGAGGTGTTGGGCACTTTGGCGGTATCGGTGGCTGTAATCTTGACCGCCTCGGGCGAGACGCCAAAGCGCGACGCGGCGACTTGCGCAACCTTCTGGAACAGCCCTTGCCCCATCTCGGTCCCGCCATGGTTCAGGTGGATCGAGCCATCCTGATAGACATGCACCAGCGCGCCCGCCTGATTGAGGTGGGTGAGCGTGAAGGAGATGCCGAATTTGACCGGGGTGATGGCGATGCCGCGTTTCAGTAGCGGGTTTGCGGCGTTCCATTCGGCGATGGCGGCGCGGCGGGCGTTGTAGTCGGCACTCTCAACCAGTCGGTCGGTCAGTGCATTGATGATACAGTCGGTGACCGGCTGCTGATAGGGCGTGGTCTGCACGTCCGATGGGGTTTCAGGGATCGCGGCCTTGCCTGCCGCCGCAGGGGGCGCGCCGCGAGAGGATAGATCGGCCTCTGCATCCGGTGGGGTGCGGTTGTCGATTGCGGTGCCGGTGGCCTCCACCTCGGTCGGGCGGTGGGCGTTGTCGGTGTAGTAATTCGCCCGGCGCACGGCGAGCGGGTCGAGGCCCAGTTCATGAGCGATATGGTCCATGACCCGCTCAATTCCGACCACCCCTTGCGGCCCGCCAAAACCGCGAAACGCCGTGGCGCTGGCGGTATTGGTGCGCAAGCGGTGCGAGGTGATGCGGATGTCGTGCAGATGGTAAGCGTTGTCGGCGTGCAGCATGGCGCGGTCGGCCACGGGCAGGCTGAGGTCCATCGACCAGCCGCAGCGGGTGTAATGGGTCACGTCCAGCGCGGTGATGCGCCCCGTCTCGTCAAAGCCTGCGTCGTAAGCGATGCGGAAATCATGCCGCTTGCCGGTGATGATCATATCGTCATCGCGGTCATAGCGCATCTTGCAGGGTTTGCCGGTCAGAGACGCGGCGACAGAACAGGCAATCGCCAGCGCGTTGCCTTGGCTTTCCTTGCCACCGAAACCGCCGCCCATACGCCGCGTCTCGACCCGCACGGCATGCATCGGGCGGCCAATGGCATGGGCCACTTTGTGCTGAATTTCGGTCGGGTGCTGGGTCGAGGAATGCACCAGCATGTCGCCGTTGTCCTGCGGCAGCGCCATGGCGGCCTGACCTTCGAGATAGAAATGCTCCTGCCCGCCCATCTCGATCTGGCCCGAGAGGCGGCGGCTGGCCTTGGAGAGCGCGGCCTCGGCATCGCCCTTCTGGTAGATGCGGGGGCCGTCTTCGAACCGGCTGTCGGCGGCGAGCGCCTGCTCGACGGTCAGGATCGGATCACGCGGGGTGATCTGTGGCTTGCCCAGTTGCGCGGCGCGACGGGCAGCGAGGTGGCTGGTGGCCACGACCAGATAGAGCGGTTGGCCCGCGAAATGAATTTCGCCCGTCGCCAAAAGCGGCTCGTCATGGTTCGAGGGTGAGGTGTCGCAGTCATGGAGGAGATCATCGGCAGTCAGCACTTTGACCACGCCGGGCGCAGACCGCACGGCGTCGAGGTCAAGCGCCGTCAATTCGCCCGCCGCGACGGGGCTGAGGCCAAAGGCCAGATGCAGCGTGCCGCGCGGCGTGGGGATGTCGTCGACATAGCGCGCGGCACCGGTGACATGGAGCTTCGCGGCGTCATGGGGAAGGGGCTTTGCAACGCTCATGCCGAGACCTCCTGCAGGTGAGTGGCTTGACCGTTGGCGTCATGGAAATAGCGCAGCAGCATGTTTTGCGCCGCCTCCATCCGGTAGCTGGCAGAGGCGCGCATGTCCGAGAGGGGGGTGAAATCGTCGGTCATCGCTGCCATCGCCTTGCGGATGGTGTCTTCGCTCCACGGTTGGCCGACCAGCGCCGCCTCAGCCGCAGCGGCGCGTTTCGGTGTTGCCGCCATGCCGCCAAAGGCGATGCGCGCGGTGAGGATTTCGGTGCCATTGCCAGTAATCGAGATACAGCCGCAGACCGCCGAAATGTCTTGATCGAAACGTTTCGACAGTTTGTAGCAGCGCAGCGTGTCGTGCTGGCGCGGCACGGTGATGGCTTCGACAAATTCTCCCGCCGCGCGGTCTTGTTTGCCGTAGTCGAGAAAGAAATCCTCAAGCGCTATTTCGCGTCGCGCATTACCGCGCCGCAACTGCAGGGTCGCCCCAAGCGCAATCAGCGCGGGCGGGCCATCCCCGATGGGCGAGCCATTGGCGATATTGCCGCCCAAGGTCGCCGCGTTGCGCACCTGCGTCGAGCCATAGCGGCGCAGCATGGTACCCAAGCTGGGATGCAGGGGGGCAAGCTTTGCCTCTACCTCGGTCAGCGTGGTCATTGCACCGATGCGCAGGCCGGTTTCGTCCTCGGTGATGCCGCGCAGATCGGCGCAGCGGTTGAGGAAGGCGACGGCGCCCAGTTCGCGGAAGCCTTTGGTGACCCAAAGACCCACGTCCGTTGCTCCGGCGATCAGTGTGGCGTCCGGATTGTCGAGATACCAAGCGGCGAGTTCATCGCTGCTTTCGGGCTGCACATGCGGCGCGCCTTTGGCTTTGGCGGGCGCGGGGATGTCCTGCGCCAACGTGTCTTTCAGGCTGCGCAGATGGGCGGGCACCGGCGCGCCTGCGGCGGCCTCCGCGGCGCGGATGATCGGGGCGTAGCCGGTGCAGCGGCAAAGGTTGCCAGCCAGTTGCACGTCATGATCCGTCGCACCATTAAGATGCGCCGTGGCCATGGAGACCACGAAGCCCGGCGTGCAGAACCCGCACTGGCTGCCGTGATGCTCTATCATCGTCTCCTGCACCGGGTGCAGCGTGCCATCGGCGCTCGCCATGCCCTCGACCGTGGTGACGGCTTTGCCGTTCACCTGCGGCAGAAACAGGATACAGCCATTGAGCGCGCGGCTGCCGTTTTCATCGGTGATCATCACCGAGCAGGCTCCGCAGTCGCCCTCGTTACAGCCCTCCTTGGTGCCGGTCAGGCCACGCTCTTCGCGCAGCCAGTCAAGCAGGGTGGTAGTCGGGGACACGTTGGAGAGTGACACGACTTCTCCATTGAGAAGAAAAGTGATGTCCATTGGTTCTCATCCGCCGCGGTACAAAGTGGCCCATATCGTTGCGCGGGGTTCGATGCGGCGTAGAACCGGGCGCGGGCGAGGTAGAGGTCAGGCTAGCGGGGTGGGGGGCGTTTTGGCAAGAAAAAATACCTTGGGCGAAAAATGCGCTGGGTGCGATCCGGTGCTGGTGCCTCTGGGGTGGGTGGCGTAAAAATGCGCCATGTCCAATGATCCCCGATTCATTCACCTGCGTAGCCATTCCGAGTATTCCTTGCTGGAGGGCGCGCTGCGGTCGAAAAAACTGCCCGGCATGTGCCGCGATGCGGGCATGCCCGCGCTGGCGCTGACCGACACCAACAACATGTTCGCCGCCCTCGAATTCTCTGTCGCGATGGCGGGCGCCGGCGTGCAGCCGATCATCGGCTGTCAGGTCGACGTGGCCTATGTCGAGGTGCAGCCGGGTGAGAAACCGCGCCCGCCTGCGCCGGTGGTCCTGCTGGCGCAAAGCGAATTGGGCTATGAAAACCTGATGAAGCTGAACTCCTGCCTCTACCTCGACAAGGGCGGGGCGGTGGCCGAGGTGACGCTGGCGGAGCTTGAGGCGCTGAGCGCCGATCTCATCTGCCTGACGGGTGGCGCGTTGGGGCCGGTGGGGATGCTTTTGCAAGGCGGCCAGCGCCCGGCGGCAGAGGCGTTGATGGCGCGGCTGCAGGGTGCCTTTGGCGACCGGCTTTATGTTGAGTTGCAGCGCCACCCCGAAGACGGCGGCCAGCCTGAGCCCGAGCGTCTGACCGAGCGCGGCTTTATCGAAATGGCCTATGCGATGGATATCCCGCTGGTTGCGACCAACGATGTCTATTTCCCGAAACCGGATATGTACGAGGCCCATGATGCGCTGATCTGCATCGCCGAGGGTGCCTATGTTGACCAAAGCCAGCCCCGCCGCCGCCTGACCGCGCAGCATTACTTCAAGTCGCAGGCCGAGATGGCGACGCTTTTCGCCGATCTACCCGAAGCGCTGAGCAACACTGTCGAGATCGCCAAACGCTGCGCCTTCATGGCCTACCGACGCGACCCGATCTTGCCGAAGTTCGCCGACGACGAGGTGGCCGAGCTGCGCCGTATGGCCAACGAGGGGCTACAGGCGCGTCTGGCGGTGATCCCCCATGCGGTCAGCGTGGAGGACTACCAAAAGCGCCTCGATTTCGAGCTGGGCATCATCGAAGGCATGGGGTTCCCCGGCTACTTCCTGATCGTTGCCGACTTCATCCAATGGGCCAAAGACAATGACATTCCGGTGGGGCCGGGGCGGGGCTCGGGGGCGGGGTCACTCGTGGCCTATGCGCTGACCATCACCGACCTCGACCCCCTGCGCTATTCGCTCCTGTTCGAGCGTTTCCTCAACCCCGAGCGGGTCTCGATGCCCGACTTCGACATCGACTTTTGCATGGACCGCCGCGAAGAGGTGATCCGCTACGTGCAAGAGAAATATGGCCGCGACAAGGTGGGGCAGATCATCACCTTCGGTGCGCTTTTGTCCAAGGCGGCGGTGCGCGATATTGGTCGCGTGTTGCAGATGCCCTACGGGCAGGTCGACCGTCTGTCGAAGATGATCCCGGTGGAGGGGGTAAAACCCGTCTCCATCGAAAAGGCGCTGGCGGATGAGCCGCGCCTGCGCGAGGAGGCTAAGAACGAGGAGGTCGTGGACCGCTTGCTGACCTATGGCCAGCAGGTCGAGGGTCTGCTCAGGAACGCCTCGACCCACGCGGCGGGTGTGGTCATCGGCGACCGGCCGCTGGACCATCTGGTGCCGCTCTACCAAGACCCGCGCTCGGATATGCCGGCGACGCAGTTCAACATGAAATGGGTCGAACAGGCCGGGCTGGTGAAATTCGACTTTCTGGGTCTGAAGACCCTCACCGTCATCCAAAACGCGCTTGATCAGATCAAAGCGGGCGGGCGGCATCTGCACCTCGCCGCGGATGGTCGCCAAATTTATGAGCCGCCAGAGGGGCACGTGGATGACGTGGCCACGATCCCGCTCGACGATAAAGCGACTTATAAGCTTTACTCCAGCGCCAAGACGGTTGCGGTCTTTCAGGTGGAATCCAGCGGCATGATGGATGCGCTCAAGCGCATGAAGCCGACCTGTATCGAGGACATCGTGGCCCTCGTGGCGCTTTACCGCCCCGGCCCAATGGAGAACATTCCGGTCTATTGCGAGGTCAAGAATGGCCAGCGCGAACTGGAATCCGTGCACCCGTCGATCGACTACATCCTTGAAGAGACCCAAGGCATCATCGTTTACCAAGAACAGGTGATGCAGATCGCGCAGGTCATGGCGGGCTACTCGCTTGGCGGCGCGGACCTGTTGCGCCGTGCGATGGGTAAAAAGATCGCCGAGGAAATGGCCAAGGAACGCCCCAAGTTCGAAAAGGGCGCGATGGCCAATGGCGTCGACAAGAAAAAGGCGGCAGAGGTCTTCGACCTTCTGGAAAAATTCGCTAACTACGGTTTCAACAAATCCCACGCGGCGGCCTATGCTGTGGTCAGCTACCAGACCGCTTGGCTGAAAGCGAACCACCCGGTCGAGTTCATGGCCGGGGTGATGAATTGCGATATCCACCTGACTGACAAGCTGGCGGTTTACTTCGAGGAAGTGCGCAAGCGGCTGGAACTGCCTTGGGTGCCGCCCTGCGTGAACCGCTCGGATGCGACCTTCAAAGTGGTCGATGGCGCGCTGGTCTATGCGCTCGGTGCGTTGAAGAACGTCGGGCTTGAGGCGATGCGGCTGGTGACCGAGGGGCGCAAGGTCGACGGTGTCGATAAGCCCTTTGCCACGCTCTTTGACCTCGCCCGCCGGGTGGACCTCAAGCGCGTGGGCAAGCGACCGCTGGAGATGCTGGTGCGCTCGGGCGCCTTCGATCAGCTCGACAGCAACCGGCGGCGGGTGTTCCAATCGCTCGACGGGCTGGTGAGCTACTCCGCGGCGATCCATGAGCAGAAAGCCAGCAGTCAGGTGTCGCTCTTTGGTGAGGCAGGCGATGATCTGCCCGAACCGCGGATGCTGCCCTGCGATGACTGGCAATCGGCGGAGCGGTTGGCCGAGGAATTCAAGGCCGTGGGCTTTTATCTTTCGGGCCATCCGCTTGACGACTACATGCCGCCGCTGAAACGCAAATGGGCACGCGAGGCGGGTTTGCCCTTCCTCACGCTGGACGAATTGAACGAAAAGGTCAGCACCCGCGGCGCGATGAACGCGCGGTTGGCGGGCGTGGTCGCCGGACGGCAAGAGCGCAAGTCGGCGCGGGGCAACCGCTTTGCCTTTGCGCAGCTTTCGGACACCACAGGCGGCTACGAGGTGACGATCTTCTCCGACGTGCTGGAGGCGTCGCGCGATCATCTGGAGGTCGGGTCCAAGGTCGTCGTTACGGTCGAAGCCACGATGGAAAGCGACCAGTTGAAGCTTTTGGCACGCGGCATCGGCCCGATCGACGCGGCGGTGGCGGATGCGGGCAGCATGGGGCTGCGCGTTTTCATCGACGGGCCGGGGGCCATTCAATCGGTGGCCGATGTGCTCGACGGGGCGCGCCAAGCGGTCAAGGCGGCGGGGAAGGGGCCGGTGCAGTTCTGCCTGATGGACCCAAGCCTGCCCGGCGAGGTCGAGGTTGATCTGGGGCGCGAGTTCCCGGTGACACCGCAGATCAAGGGCGCGATCCGCTCGCTCGACGGGGTGATGGAGGTCGAGGAAATCTGACCTCGCCCCTCGCGCAGATCCGCCCTTTTTCCGCCCGTCAGTGGACGGCAAGCGGTGGCTGCGCTAACTGCCTGACAAGCAACGGGGAGCACAGCATGAAACGACGCATCGGCCTTTTGATCATGGCAGCGCTTCCCTCGGCCTGCGGCATGGCGCCCTCCGCGCCGGCGCCTCAGGTTGACGAGATCGGCTTTGGCACCGCCCTGCCTTTTGGGGAGGTCGCCCGCGTCTGTGATGTGCGAGAGCAAGATTTGGGCAAGATGGTCGAAGAACCTGCGGCGCGGGGCTATCGGCTGTTCGATTCTCAACCCGGCAGCGCGGGGGCGCGCAGTTTCTATATCACCGGTTTTGCGGATGATTGCGCGCGCCAGTTGACGGCGGCCAATGTCTTGTTCGGCACGCCCTCGGTCTATGAGCAGTTGCACTATGGCCCGGGTGGGGAAAACCTGCCCATCGCCGAGACCGACGCGGCCTATGAGGCGATCAAGGCCAGTGTCTGCGGCGCGGGCAAAGGCAAACCCTGTGGCAAGCGGATTGGCACGCTCGATAAAACGGCGTTTTTCGTCAATGCTTATGAGCGGTTGGGCGAAACCGCGCGTTGGTCTGAGGTGTTGGTGCATGACGGGGCGGTGGCCGCCGTGGCAATGAAATCAGCGGATTGAGCGGGTTGCGGCTCAATAATGCGGTGGCCGTTCGTCGCCCATGACGACCGCGCCACCGCCTGAGGCATCCCGCTCCCCCTCGCGCTGCATCAACATATGCACGCGGCGGTTCAGGGTCACGATCTCATCCTCCTGACGGGTGACGATCTCTGACATATCATCGACCGCGCGGGTCAGGTGGGCGATCTGCTCTTCGAGTTGGTTAATTCGTTCTGCGGTTTGATCTGGGGTTTGTTCTGGCATGGGGGCGTCCTTTTTGCGCGATTTAGCATGGGCGGGCGGCACAAGACAGGGGCAACACGCAGCGTTGCTTGCTCTTGCGGGGGGCTTGGGCTAGACGCGAGGCCAATTGATGCACCGAGGATCCTTGCCATGGCAAAGCCCAAGAAAACCCCCCGTCCCAAGGCGCAAACCCCCAAGGGGTTCCGCGATTATTTCGGGACCGAGGTGACCCATCGGGCCGAGATGCTCAGCAAGATCGCCGCAGTTTACCACCGCTATGGGTTCGACGCGCTGGAAAGCTCGGGCGTGGAGACGGTCGAGGCGCTTGGCAAATTTCTCCCCGATGTGGACCGCCCGAACGAGGGCGTTTTCGCGTGGCAGGATGATTCAGAAGGCGACAAACCCGGCGATTGGCTGGCGCTGCGCTATGATCTGACAGCGCCCTTGGCGCGGGTCTATGCCCAGCACCGCAACGATCTGCCGATGCCCTATCGCCGCTATGCGATGGGGCCGGTTTGGCGCAATGAAAAGCCAGGGCCGGGGCGGTTTCGCCAGTTTTATCAGTGCGATGCGGATACCGTAGGCGCGCCATCGGTCGCGGCAGATGCCGAGATTTGCGCGATGCTGGCCGATTGTCTGGAAGAGGTCGGGATCGCGCGCGGCGACTATGTAGTGCGCGTGAACAACCGCAAGGTGCTGAACGGCGTGCTGGAGGTTGCGGGCCTTGCCGGTGACGACAAGGACACCGAACGCGGCATCGTGCTGCGCGCCATCGACAAGTTGGACCGGCTGGGGCCAGAGGGCGTGCGCGCCTTGCTCGGTGAGGGGCGCAAGGACGACAGCGGCGATTTCACCAAGGGTGCCGGATTGGAAGACGCGCAGGCCGATGTGGTCATGGGTTTCATGCAGGCCAAACGCGACAGCGGGGCCGAGACTGTGGCGCGGCTGCGCGAGTTGGTCGCGGGCTCCGATGTCGGTGTGCAGGGTGTGGATGAGCTTGAGCTGATCTCTGACCTTCTGGCCGCGGGTGGCTATGGTCCTGACCGGGTTGAGATTGATCCGTCGGTCGTGCGCGGCCTTGGCTACTACACAGGGCCGGTGTTCGAGGCCGAGCTTACCTTTGAGATCAAAGACGAAAAAGGCCGCGCGCGCAACTTCGGCTCGGTCGCGGGCGGTGGGCGCTATGACGGGCTTGTGAAGCGTTTCACGGGGCAGGAAGTGCCTGCGACGGGAGTCTCTATTGGCGTTGACCGGCTGCTGGCCGCTTTAGCTATGCAGGGCCGAACGAAGAATGCGTACCTGAAGGCCCCATCGTCGTCACCGTGATGGACCGCGACCGCATGGCCGATTATCAGGCGATGGTCGCGGAGTTGCGGCAGGCGGGCATCCGGGCAGAGGTATATCTGGGCAACCCCAAGAACTTCAGCAACCAGATGAAATACGCCGACAAGCGGCAGAGCCCGGTCGTCGTCATCGAAGGCGGTGACGAGAAAGACCGCGGCGTGGTGCAGATCAAGGACATGGTGCTGGGCGCGCAACTGGCGCAAGAGGCGAGCCATGATGAGTGGAAAGAGCGCCCCAACCAATATGAAGTGCCCCGCGCCGATCTGATCAAGGCGGTCCGCGATATTCTGGATCGGACAAGCTGATGCCGACACGTTCCGAAACGCTGGCGCGGGCGGCGTCGCTACGCGCGATTTTCGACGCGCAGGGCGCTGTGCTCGTCGAGCCGCCGATCCTGCAACCGGCCGACACGCTGCTGGACCTCTACGGCGAGGATATCCGCGCGCGCGCCTATGTGACATCGGACGCGCTGCGTGGCGAGCAGATGCTGCGCCCCGATTTCACCGTGCCCGTGGTGCAGATGCATATGGCCCATGGGGCCGAGCCCGCGCGCTATACCTATTCGGGAGAGGTCTTTCGGCGGCAGGAGCATGATCCGAACCGCGCCAATGAGTACATTCAGGTGGGTTTCGAGGTTTTCGACCGCGCCGACCCGGCGGCGGCAGATGCCGAGGTTTTCGCCCTGATCGCCGAGGCGATGCAGGGGTTGCCGGTGCGCCCGGTGACGGGGGATATCGGTGTGCTGATGGCGGCGGTGCAGGGGCTTGATACCTCGCCCGCGCGCAAACAGGCATTGATGCGTCACATCTGGCGCCCGCGCCGCTTTCGCGCGTTGCTGGACCGCTATGCGGGGCGCAGCCCTGTGCCTGCCGGACGCAAAGCGCTGTTGGCCAAGGCAGAGGCTGAGATTTCGGCACCCATGGTCGGACTGCGCTCACAGGCAGAGATCGAAGCCCGCGTGGCAGCGCTGCGCGAAGACGCCAAGACCGCGCCGATTTCCGCGCAGCAAGTCGATCTTTTCGAGGCGCTGTTGGAGGTCAAAGAAACCCTGCCGAACGCGCTGAGCCGGCTGCGCGATCTGGCTGTCGATATGCCCGCCATCGGCGATGCCGTGGCCCGCGTTGCGGCCCGCGCCGATGCGATGCGCGCCCGTGGGATCGACACCGATGCGCTGCTCTTCGAGGCCAGCCATGGGCGGTCTTCGATGGAATATTACGACGGTTTCGTTTTTGCCTTCCGCGCGGCCTCGCGGCCCGATCTGCCCAGCATCGCCAGCGGCGGGCGCTATGACGCGCTGACCCGGCGGTTGGGGCAGGGCGATGAAATCCCGGCGGTGGGCGGTGTGATGCGCCCCGGCCTGATGCTAGAACTGGAGGCCGGGCAATGACGCTGAAACTTGGTGTGCCGTCCAAGGGGCGGCTGATGGAAAAGACCTTTGAATGGTTCGGCGCGCGCGGCGTGAGCTTGCAGCGCACCGGGTCCGACCGCGAATATGCGGGCAAGGTCGAGGGCATCGAAGATGTCTCTCTGGTGCTGCTCTCAGCCGGAGAAATCCCGCGCGAACTGTCGGCGGGGCGGATCCACCTTGGCGTGACCGGCACCGATCTGGTGCAAGAGAAGCTGGCGCTTTGGGATCAACTGGTCGAGCCGCTTGAGGAACTGAACTTTGGCCATGCCGACCTGATCATCGCGGTGCCGCAGGCTTGGGTCGATGTCGATACGCTGGATGATCTGGATGCCGCCGCGGCGGCCTTCCGTGCGGAACATGGCTTCCGCCTGCGCATCGCCACGAAATACCACCGGTTGGTGCGGGAATTCCTGCGCACCCACGGTGTGGCCGATTACGCGCTGGTCGACAGCCAAGGCGCGACCGAGGGCACGGTGCTGAATGAAACCGCCGAGGCGATTGCCGATATCACCTCCAGCGGAGAGACGCTGCGCGCCAATCACCTCAAGATCCTCAGCGACGGTTTGATCCTGCAATCGCAGGCCACACTCTGGCGGTCGCGCATGGCACCCCTAGAGGATCACAGCCGCAAAGCGCTGAAAACCCTCATCGCGCAACTGACCTGACGTAGCGTCATAGCCAGGGGTTTTTCCCTTCNCTTCCATATGATTGCACCTCNCGAGCCTCTCTGGCTCGGGCGCCTGTCGCCCTGCGACCTATCAAGAGACTTGCGGGATAGCGCGCTTCGGATAGGGTGAAAGGGTCAACAGGCCGATACCACAAGCTCCGCCAAAAGGGGCAGGGATCGGGACATAGGGAGGATCCGTCGATGATCGGATGTCACGCGCCCCTNGCGAGGGGCCGCAGCCGTCGCCGCATGGGAGTGGGCGATTGCTGAAGATTGAGGATTTGCATCTGTCCTTTGGCGGCATCAAGGCGCTGCAGGGGGTGAATTTCGAAGCCGGGGCCGGAGAGATCACCGGTGTCATTGGCCCCAACGGCGCGGGCAAGACCTCGCTTTTCAATGCGATATCAGGGTTTTACAAGCCCGACCGGGGGCGTGTGTCCTTTGACGGGCAGGATATCACGACGCTCAGCCCCGACAGGCGCGCAGGGCTGGGGCTGGCGCGGACCTTCCAGAACATCGCGCTGTTTCGCGGCATGACCGTGCTCGACAACATCAAGCTCGGCGGTCACACGCGGCTCAATACCAACGTCTGGCAAGCGCTGCGCTATTTCGGCGCGGCGCAGAAGGCCGAGTTGGAGCTGCGCCGCGAGATCGAAGAGCAGGTGATCGATTTCCTTGAGATCGACCACATCCGCAAATACCCGATTACCATGCTGCCTTATGGTCTGCAAAAGCGGGTCGAACTGGGCCGCGCGCTGGCGATGCGCCCGCGCGTGCTGCTGCTGGATGAGCCGGTGGCGGGCATGAACCGGGAAGAGACCGCCGACATGGCGCGGTTCATCCTCGACGTGCAGGAGCAGTTCGGCACCACGATCCTGCTGGTGGAACATGACATGCATATGGTGATGGACATCTGCAGCCGCATTGTCGTGCTGAACTTTGGCCAACAGATCGCCAGCGGCACCCCCGAGGAGGTCTCGAACAACCCGGCGGTGATCGAAGCCTATCTGGGGGCCGCGGCATGACGATTTCTTTAAAAGAAATCGGTCCGGAATCTTTCAAAGATTCCGGGTTTCAGGACAGGGGGGCGCTTTGATGGGGCAGTTCGTGCAATTCGCGATCAACGGGCTGATGGCCGGAGCGATCTACGCGCTGATCGCCGTGGGGATCGTCAGCGTTTACAAGGCGACCAAGGTGGTGAACTTCGCCCATGGTTACCTGATCATGTTCGGGGCCTATTTCTACTTCACCTTCGCCGTGATCGTCCCGGGCCAGCCTTGGGCGCCTGCTTGGCTCGCCTCTTGGCAGCCGGGCTGGATGGTCGAAATGCGGGGCGAACTGCCGATGTTTTCGCCCGTGGCGGCGGTGCTTGATTGGGTGGCGAACCTGCCGCGCATCCTGTTGGGGCTGGCGGGGGCGCTGGTCTGCAACGCCATTCTGGGCCGGATCATCGAGCGGGTATTGATGCGCCCGCTGATGGGGCAATCTATTTTTGCGATGATCATGGTCACGGTTGGCCTGATCTCGATCCTGTCGGGCGCGGCGCAGTTGATCTGGACGGCGGATGCGGCAAGCGTGCCCTATATCGCGCCCAACATGCCGATCCGGTTCGAGTTGTTCGGCACGATGATCTTCCTCTTTGGCACTGATCTGGTGAACATGGTCGTGGCCCTGCTGCTTTTCGGTGGCATCGTCGCCTTCGTGAAGTTCACCAAGGGCGGCATTGCCATTCGCGCCACCGCCGAGGACCAGTCGACCGCCTATTCGATGGGTATTTCAGTGCCCAAGGTCTTCTCTCGCGCTTGGGTGCTGGCCAGCACCACCGGCGCCATCGCGGGGGCGATCCTCGCCACCCGCAACGGCATTTCACCGAGCCTTGGTCTCTTCGGCTTCTCGGTGCTGGCGATCGTGCTGATGGGCGGGCTCGACAGCTATGTCGGCGTGCTGATCGCGGCGATGGTCGTCGGCGTGCTTGAGGCGATGACCCAGTGGCAGATGGGCGGCGGCTGGGCCGAGATCGTGCCCTACGTCACCGTGCTGGTGGTGCTGATCTGGCGGCCGCACGGCCTGATGGGGCAGAAAGAGGTCGAGCGGATATGATCAACGCAAATCTCAAATCCAGCTATGCCGCCGATGAGCGGGTGCTGAACAACCGCTACAAACAGGCCTTCGTTTACGGGGCGATCCTCGCACTGGCGCTCTTCACTCTGTTCGGCAACGACTACCTCATTCTGATCGCCAGCCAGATGGGCATCCTGCTGATCGCCGTGGTGGGGATCAACATCCTGACCGGCTATACCGGGCTGGTGTCGCTGGGCCATGGCGCCTTCGTCGCCATCGGTGCCTATGCGGTGACCATCTTCGGTAACCTCGGCGCCGGGGTGATCCCGGCAGGGTTGATGCCCTTCGTCTCGGTGCCCTTGGCCGTGGCGCTGGCGGCGGCGGTGGGCGTGTTGGTCGGCCTGCCGAGCCTGCGGGTCAAGGGGCTCTACCTTGCCGTGGCGACGCTCGCGGCGAATTTCATCGTGATCTTTTTGATCGAAGAAGACCTCTTTGCCCCTTGGACCGGTGGCATGGTGGGGATCAATACCAATGTGCCTAATCTGCTGGGCTGGGAGTTGGATACCAAACGTGAGATGTTCGGTCTGATTGCGGCGGTGGGCTTGGTGTCGCTGCTGGCGGCGCAGAACTTGATCCGCACCCGCGTGGGTCGTGCCTTCATCGCCATTCGCGACCGCGACTATTCCGCCGAGATCCTCGGCATCTCGCTCTTGCGCTACAAGTTGATGAGCTTTGCCCTCTCGGCCGCGTACTGTGGTCTGGCGGGGGCGCTTTTCGCCTATTTCTACGCCCGCATCCTGCCCGAGCAGTTCGAACTGGCGCTGTCGCTGAACCTTGTGGCGGCGCTGATCATCGGCGGCATGGGGCGCACGATGGGGCCGGTTTTCGGGGTCATCATCGTGGTGATGGTGCCCGAACTTATCAAAGTGCTCTTTGGCGCGCTTGCGGGTGACAGCGCCGGCGCGGGGCAATTGCGCGCGCCCTTGCAGCAGATCGCCTTCGGCGTGCTGCTGGTGTTGTTCCTGCTCAAGGAACCCTTGGGCATCAACCAAATCGTCGACCGTATCCTGCGCGCCGCAAACCGTTGGCCGTTTGCGCGCGGGTAAGAATTCACAAGGCCACATCAGGGAGAAGACCAGATGACCATGAACCGCCGATCCTTCCTCGCCACCACCGCCGCCGCGACGGCGGCCATGGGCACGCCGATGATCCTGCGCGCCCAGCCCAAGGAGTATGTGCTCGGCGCCTCGCTGCCGCTCACCGGGCCCTTTGCCACCGCCGGTCAGTTGGTCGCGCCTGCCTTTGCCATGGCCGCGAAGCTTTTCAACGACGAGGGTGGGGTGGCCGGGGTGCCCATTCGCTTCGTCACCGAGGATTCGGGCTATGTGCCGCAGAATGCGCTCAACAACTACCAGCGGGCGCTGGCCTCTGAAGGCAAGAACATGATCGGCTATTTCGCCGACAGCACCGGCGCGATGAAACTGATCGCGCCTGAGCTCAAGGGCGAGAACGCCCGGATTATGGGGTCGACCTCTTTCGCCTCGGAACTGGCCGACCCGGCGACGCATCCCTACCAGTATCTCTCGGGTCCAACCTACCAAAGCCAGTTCGACATCCTGTTGCAGAATATCAAGAACGAGGGCGGGCAGAAGGTCGCCTTCATATTCTCCAACACCGAGTTCGGGCGCGATCCGATCGAACACGGCCGCAAGACCGCCGAGGAACTGGGCCTTGAAGTCGTGCTGGAGGAAAGCACCAAGGCCGAAGGCGCGGATATACCCACGCACGTCACCAAACTGGCGCAGTCCGGCGCGGATCACTGCATCCTTCAGGGTTATGTCACTGGCGTCTGGCCGCAGCTTATTGGCGGCGCGCGGCAGTTTGGTCTGCCGGTCAAATTCAAGGGCACCTTCTGGGGTATGGAGAAACTGATCGCCGACCGCATCACCGCCGAGGCGGGGCCCTTCCTTGCCGGGTACGAGGGCGTCATGCCCTACCGCTATTTCTATGACCGCGAAGAGGCGCCGCGTTATCAGCAGTACGCCGAACTCAGCAAGCAAATGTTCGCGGGTACGCCGCTGGAGAACTACATGTCGACATGGGCGATCCAGACCATGTGCGGGCTGGAGATCGCCATGAAAGCCTTCCGCGACACCGCCGAGGCCGGGCTGGAACTGACGCCTGACAACATCGCCGAGAAGCTGGCGGGGATCTCGGACTGGGATTCGGGCGGCTTCTTTGGTGGGCCGGTGAGCATGGAAAACAACGCCATCGGGACGGGCCGGGTCTATGGCTACAACCCCGAGGACGGGTTGTTCACGCCGAAATCCGATTGGTTCACCGTTTGATAAACGCGGGGCGTCCGGCGGGCGCCCCACACCCTAGAAAGAGGACGCGCCCGTGCTGACCATCGAGAACATCGAAGTGACCTACCACCATACGGTGCAGGCGCTGCGCGGGCTGTCGCTGGAAGTGCCCGACGGCAAGATCGTCACGCTTCTGGGCACCAATGGTGCGGGCAAGACCACCACGTTGAAAGCGGCGAGCAACCTGCTGGCGCTGGAGAACGGTGAGGTCGGCGAGGGGCGGATCAGCTTCAAAGGTCAGTCGATCATGACGATCCAGCCCGACCGTCTGGTGCAGCAGGGGCTGTTCCACGTGCGCGAGGGGCGGCGGATCTTTAGCGAGATGACGGTGGAGGACAACCTGATCGCCGCCTCCTACGCGCTGGACCGGCGGCAGGCGAAGCCGGACTATGACAAGGTCTATGCGTTTTTCCCGCGGTTGAAGGAGCGGCGCCGCCAGATCGCGGGCTATCTTTCGGGCGGGGAGCAGCAGATGCTGGCCTTTGGCCGGGCGATGATCGCGCGGCCTGAGTTGATCTTGATGGACGAGCCCTCGCTCGGCCTCGCGCCCAAGGTGGTGGCCGAGATTTTCGACACGATCAAGCGGCTGAACCAAGAGGACGGCACCGCGATCCTGCTGGTGGAGCAGAACGCCGGGGTGGCCTTTTCGGTCGCCGACTACGGCTACATCATGGAAAGCGGCCAAATCGTCATGGAAGGGGATGTCGCCAAGCTGCGCGGCGACAAGGACATCCAGTCCTTCTACCTCGGCATGGGTGAGGAGGGCGGCGCGCGGCAGTCCTTTCGCGATGTGAAACATTACAAACGCCGCAAACGCTGGCTCAGCTAGGGAGGTCCGCCATGGCATTCGACGAGTTCAAGGGCGACTTCGCGCCGCTGGTCCGCATGGTGCACAACCATGCCAAGAACCGCCCCAACGGGGTGGCGATGCGGCAAAAGGAATTTGGCATCTGGAACGAGATCACCTGGGAGGGGCTGCAAGAGATCATGCAGGCCACCGCCGCAGGGCTGGTCGATCTGGGGCTGAACACGGGCGATCATGTCGGCATCCTTAGCGAGAACCGCAGCGAATGGGTGCAGGCGCAGTTCGGAATCAATGCGGCGGCGGGGGTGGTCGTGGGCATGTATCCCACCAGCCCGGCGGCGGAACTGGAGCATCTGGTGAACGCCTCGGATTCCACGGTGCTGTTCATCGAAGATCAGGAGCAGCTGGACAAGATCAAGGAACTGGGCGACCGGGTGCCGCAGCTGCGGCAGTTGGTGATTTTCAACGCCAAGGGCACGCGGGGCGAGGATTTGCTGGGGCTGATCAGTTTCGACGACCTGCTTGAGCGGGGCCGGGCGCGGCTTTCGGGTCTCGCCGACGATCTGCGCGCGCGGCAGGCGGGGATCGAGCCCGACGACACGGCGATGATGGTTTTCACCTCCGGCTCCACCGGGCTGCCCAAGGCGGCGGAGATTTCCTATGGCAATATCCACGCGGGCGTCGGCGTGGCGCGTGACGTTTTCGGGGACTACCCGCCCGGGACGGATGTGCTGAGCTATCTGCCGCTGTGCCACATCGCCGAGCAGGCGGTGACGGTGATCAACGGGCTGGCGCAGCAATTCGTGATGAATTTTGGCGAGAGCCTTCGGACCATCACCCTTGATCTGCGCGAGGTCGCGCCGCAGGTCTTCTTTGGCGTGCCGCGAATTTGGGAAAAGATGCAGGCGGGGGTGCTGGTGCAGGCGCAGACCGCAGGGCGGATCAAAGGGCCGATGACGCTGATGGCGCTGAAAGGCGCACAGCGGCGCGGCATGATCCGGCGCGACAAGTGGAGCGCGGGGGACCGCATGGCGCATGCCTTTTGGGATACGCTCGTCTACCGGCACATCCGCAGCTATCTGGGACTGGGGCGCACGAGTTTCGCGATCTCTGCCGCCGCGCCGATCAGCGCCGAGCTTCTGGGCTTTATGCGCGGCATCGGGGTCAATATCCGTGAGGCATGGGGCATGTCCGAAACCTCGGGCGTGGGCACGATCCAGAAATCATGGGGCCAATGCGACGGGCGCATCGGCTTTCCGGTCAGCGGCGTGCGCACCCGCATCGCCGAGGATGGCGAGGTGCTGTTCTCGGGCGGGACCATCTTCAAGGGTTATTACAAGAACCCCAAAGCCACCGCCGAGACCATTCAGGACGGCTGGCTGCACACAGGTGATGTGGGGCGCGAGGAGGCCGATGGCTCGATCACCCTGATCGACCGCAAAAAGGACATCATGATCAACGCGGCGGGCAAGAACCTTGCGCCCGCGCATATCGAGAATGTCATCAAGGCCAGCCCCTTCATCAAGGAGGTCGTGGCCGTGGCCGACAAGCGGCCCTATGTGACGGCGTTGGTGCAGATCGACATGGACACCGTGCGGCTCTGGGCCGAGGGGCAGGGGATTGCCTATACCACCTTCCGCTCGCTCGCCGAGCATCCCAAGGTGCAAGAATTGATCGACGCGGAGGTAACCAAGCAGAACCGCGATCTGGCACGGGTCGAGCAGGTCAAGAAGGTCTGGTTGATGCGCAAGGAGCTTGATCACGACGACGGCGAGGTGACGGCGACAATGAAGGTGCGCCGGGCCAAAATCTACGAACTCTACGGCGACCAGATCGAAGCGCTCTACGCCCCGTGAGGCTCAGAGCACGCCGATCTCGGCCAGAGCGCGGTTTAGCTCCACAGGCAGGTCGGCCTCGGCCTCGCGGCCCTCGGGCAGGTCGGGGGGCGCGTCCTCGGGTTTGAGGTAGCGCCAGCCTTGGAACGCGCGGCGCAGGCTGTTTTGGGTGCGGATGATCTCAGGGTCGAGCACGATGGCGCAGCGGCGGATGCCGTCGGCGCGGATGATCTCCTCCAGCCGGACAATGCGCTGGCGGGCTTGGATGACGCCTTTGATGACCCAATAGATCGAGCCGCCGTTGAGAATCTCGGCCTCGCGCTTGGGCCACATGCGGGTCACATGGCGCGGCAGACCGTCCTTGGTCCGCACGTCCTTACGCGCCTGCCATTTGGCGAGGCTATCGACGCCTTCGGTGCCGACCGAAAGCTTTATCAGGTTAATCTTGCCGGTCACATCGCCCCCCAGCGATTCCATTGATCTACGCCATATAAGGTAGTTGGATTTCAATCACATGCAAATTCTTGTATGCTCGGAGGTGAATTTACTGTTTGCACCCCGGCATAGGCTGGCTAATAAGACCCCCTGCTAATCGACTTCAGGAGTTTCCCCATGTCCCGCTTTACCGCCCCGATCGCCGAACAAATCTGGGATATGAAATACCGTTTTAAAGGGGCCGATGGCACCGCCAAGGACGTCACGGTAGAGGACACATGGCGCCGNATCGCNCGCGACCTCGCGCAGGTCGAATCGAAGGCGGATGTTTGGGAAGACAAGTTTTTCAACGCGCTGGAGGATTTCAAATACCTCCCCGCTGGCCGCATCACTGCAGGCGCGGGCACCGCGCGCCGCGTGACCCTGTTCAACTGCTTCGTCATGGGCACCGTGCCCGACAGCATGTCGGGTATCTTCGACATGCTGAAAGAGGCTGCATTGACCATGCAGCAGGGCGGGGGAATCGGCTATGATTTCTCCACCATTCGGCCACGCGGCGCGGATGTGCTGGGCGTATCGGCGGATGCCTCGGGCCCGCTGTCCTTTATGGATGTCTGGGACGCGATGTGCCGCACCATCATGTCCGCAGGCTCGCGCCGCGGCGCGATGATGGCGACCATGCGCTGCGACCACCCGGATGTAGAGGATTTCATCGCCGCCAAGTCCGACCCCGCGCGTTTGCGCATGTTCAACATGTCCGTGCTGGTCACCGACCCCTTCATGGAGGCTGTGAAGGCCGACGGCTCGTGGGACCTCGTTTTCGGCGGCAAGGTCTATAAGACCGTGCAGGCGCGCGATCTGTGGAACAAGATCATGCAGGCGACCTATGATTATGCCGAGCCGGGCGTGATCTTCATCGACCGCATCAACGCCGCCAACAACCTGAACTATTGCGAGACCATCGCCGCCACCAACCCCTGTGGCGAGCAGCCGCTGCCGCCCTATGGCGCCTGTCTGCTAGGTTCGATCAACCTCGCGCGTCTGGTCGCGCAGCCTTTCGAAGACGACGCCCATCTTGACCAAGATGCGATGAGCGAGCTTGTCGCCACCGCCGTCCGCATGATGGACAACGTCGTCGACGTGTCGAACTTCCCGCTGCCCGAACAGGCGGCCGAGGCGCAGAACAAGCGCCGCATCGGTCTGGGTGTCACCGGCCTTGCTGATGCGCTCTTGATGGTCGGCCTGCGCTATGGCTCCGACGAGGCGGCGGCGCAGACCGAGGCATGGCTCAAAGCTATCGCCCGCGCCTCCTATCTGGCGAGCGTGGAACTGGCGAAAGAGAAGGGGGCCTTCCCGCTCTTCGATGCCGAAAAGTTCCTCGCCTCCGGCGCCATGATGCAGATGGACGACGATGTGCGCGATGCGATCCGCGAACACGGCATCCGCAACGCGCTGCTGACCTCCATCGCGCCCACTGGTACGATCAGCCTTTACGCAGGCAATGTAAGCTCGGGGATCGAGCCGGTCTTTGCCTATGCCTACACCCGCAAGGTGCTGCAGAAAGACGGCAGCCGGACCGAGGAAGAGGTCGTCGACTACGCCGTGCAGATGTGGCGCGAGTTGAAGGGCGACACGCCACTGCCCGACTATTTCGTCAACGCCCAGACTCTGCCACCCGCCGACCACGTCAAGATGCAGGCCGCGGCGCAGAAATGGATCGACAGTTCGATCTCCAAGACCATCAACTGCCCCGAAGATATCTCCTTCGATGCCTTCAAGGACGTCTATATGCAGGCGTGGGATACGGGCTGCAAAGGCTGCACCACCTACCGCCCCAACGACGTGACTGGCTCGGTCCTGAGCGTCTCGTCGGAGAAGACCGATAAGGCCCCCGCCGACAGTCCCGATCAGGTCAGCGAAGGCGGCGAGATCGTCTATATGTCCGACCCGCTGGACCGTCCGGCGGAACTGGAGGGCAACACCTACAAGGTCAAATGGCCCGACAGTGAGCACGCGCTTTACATCACCATCAACGATATCGTGCTGAACGGCCACCGTCGCCCCTTTGAGGTCTTCATCAACTCCAAGAATATGGAGCATTTCGCCTGGACCGTGGCGCTGACGCGGATGGTCTCTGCCGTGTTCCGCCGTGGTGGTGACGTGTCCTTTGTGGTTGAGGAACTCAAGGCAGTCTTCGACCCGCGCGGTGGGGCTTGGATGCAGGGCAAATACATCCCCTCCATCCTCGCGGCCATCGGCGGCGTGATCGAGCGCCACATGATCGCCACCGGCTTCATCGCGGGCGAGGGCATGGGCCTGAAAACTGACCCGCAGGCGAAGGTCGTCGGCCTCGATGCGCCGCGTGGCAAGTCATGCCCGTCTTGCGGCCAGTTCGACATGCGAATGGTCGAGGGGTGCATGACTTGTGGGAGCTGTGGGCATAGTAAGTGTGGGTGATTTTGGACTGCCTAGTAGGTTGATGTTGTTTCGGCGGGCAATTGAGGGACATTCCGGCCAAAAAAACGGACTCTTGCTGGGTATAAAATGACCAGTCGAAGCTAAGTCGTTGATATTGCTTGATCTGAAGAATGCCGGTCCGAGAGGTCCGGCATTCTTGCGTTCCGGGCGGTCTCCATGGCGCCCAGGTTGACCTGGGAAGCGCCATGTTCTCATAACGTTCTCAAGGATCCGGATCCTCTTACTGAAACCCCTGGCAGCCCCGCGCTGCCGAATGCTGGCCGCCTGTGGATGGCGGAGCGGCTCAGAGAGGACACCCAATGCCCCGAATACCGTTTGCCGATGTCAGGTTTCTTCCCGAAAACCTGCCGTCTGAATTCGAGATCAATACGCGCCTGAAACGTTTCCTGTGGCGTTACAGGGAGAACATGGAGAATCCTCCAGATGAGTTGGGCTTGTCGGAAGAGGACCGCGCAAAGATAGAGCGCCGGACGCAAAAATATCTCCGCACGGTCGCGAACCAATCCGGGTTGGCGCACCTCGACAGAAAAGACCGTGCGCGGCTCGAGGTTTTCCGGAAGGGTGCAATGCTGATGCCGGTCGAGACCGAGCACCGCGCCGACGGGATCGCCAGTGCCATTCACACCGCCATGCCGTGGATGGCACCTGCCACCGATCGTCTTTGGCGGGACATGCGGGCTTCGGTCCGCAACGGCGATCCTGCGCCCCGTTTGAGGCCGATGCTCCTCGTTGGTCCGCCAGGGATCGGGAAGAGCCACTGGGCGCGCCAGCTGGGGGATCTGCTCTCCGTGCCAACGACAATCATCGAAGCCACAGGGGAGCCTGCGCCATTTGCTGTGACGGGGTCTCAGCGGGGCTGGGGATCGGCGAGCCCGGGAAAGGTTCTGGAAGGGATCATGGCGTCTCAAATAGCCAATCCTGTGATCGTGATCGACGAAATCGAGAAGGCTGGGGGTGTCCAGTCGACTGGCGGTCAGCGCTATTCTCTGGATGAGGGGCTGCTGCCGCTCCTCGAGAGATCTACCGCGCGCCACTGGTCATGTCCGTACTTCCGCATTGCTTTCGACATGTCCTGGGTCACGTGGGTGCTCACCGCCAACACCCTCCGCGGTCTGTCAGAGCCGTTTCTGAGCCGTTGCCCTCCCACCGAATTGATGGCCCTCACACAGGAACATCTGATCGGCTTTGCGGAACGGGAAGGGACGCGTCGCGATCTTCCCCAGGATGCCGTTGATGCGGTCAAGGAGGTCATCGAAGCCATCCGGACCCCGCACCAGGTCAGCCTGAGATCGGTAATTCGGATGCTGGATGCTGTCGAGCAGGCAGTGAACCGCCCTGTGTTGCACTGAGAAGAACTGTCGCGAGGGGATGGCAATGACCTCCCCGACCGCCGTCGTCCATCAATCATGCCTTTTTCAATTTGGGAGTTCCCCGTGAACAAGAAACCTGCGCAGCCCCACTGGGCCAAAAAGATACGTTCCGCCATCAAAGCCGCCGATGGTGGCCCTTCCGAAGCTGACCTCGCCGAGGCACCTGTGCTGAACTACTGGCGTCCCCATGTATCTCGCCACGGCGCACCAATCCTTTGGGGCATGGTGTCGGGTCACCCGAGACTTGCGGGCGGTTGGATCACGACCTCACAGCTCGTCGCGATTGACGCCAACCGGGGTTGGGCACGCACGGTATCCCGGTGGTATGTGCTGGGTCGCCCATTCTCCGACTATGAGAGGTCCATAGCCAAGGGTCTCGGGATGGACGAGGCACCTTCCGGATTCGTGCAGATCGAAGTGCCTGGGTATCGGCCGCTGGATGACTTGTCGCTGCTTGATGAACTGTTGGTGGCCTGGCGAGAACGTATGGTGTTCAACGGCAAGGGCGAGGGCTGACATGCGCGACGAGGATGGTCCCAAGTACTTCGATTTCGAGGAGCGGCAGCGGCAGAAAGCGCGAGCACGTCAACGCGACGAGGAGCGGTTGGCGCGGGGGGAGATTTCCCCCGCCGAGTTGCAGCGAGAGAACATGCCGTTTCGAAAGCTCAGGCGCGACCGGGTGGCGATCTACAGAAACAAGAAGACCGGCGAGTTTGTATGGATGTCCTTTGAGCGGAAACGGGGGGCCGAAGACGGCAGTGAGGATTGACGCTGCGCTGGAGGGCCTGGCCGTCAGTTGGCGTGTGAAGGGTCTTCGTTCTCTTGGTGTGGGAGGGCGCTGTTGCACGCGAGGATTCTCGTGTGCGGCGGTGCCTTGGATAGAGGATTGAGGGAAGATGGTCTTCTGCCGGTCCCCTGATCGTTCAGAGAGTTTCAACTGTCCACCTATCCTGTCGGTACGACGCGACCGGCCCAGAGCGGCCTTCTATCCAGCGCGCCGATGCCGCGCCGCAGCTTCACCAGACCTGCCATTCGTCCATGGCGCAGCATTTACGGAGGATGAAGGTCAGCTGTGCGGACTTTGCTGCCGTTCGCTGCGGACGCATAACTTCCGTGGTGGTTGAGAAGACCTTTTAGAGTAAGGGCGGGAAGCGGAAGTTCGCTGCGAATTCATGAAGGCGGATGCCGACGGGAGTAAGTTGCCATTCGTGGTGGCGCGAACAGGAGTGCAGCAACTGACCGTCATTCAATTGGTGGTAGGCGAGGCGCTTTGGTGTGCAGCAGGGTAAGACGGGAAGGTGACCGATCGTGTCGGCAGAAGCCCAACGCGGCATCACCCAGATGATCCGGGCACACGCCTTGCTCAAAGCGGGGCGGTGATCGGATCGCCTCTTATAGACAAAAAACTGTTTCTAAGCCACCGCGTCCGGGCGCTCTCTCAAGAATGAAGAGGGCCGGCCTTTTCTCATGGACGCAGGAAGACGGGCTCTTCTCTCGCCGCCCGCGGCGATCGTTCAATTGTGGCGGGATCAATCTCGCACATCGTCAGCTGTGCATTCACCTTCCGTGCGGCCACTCCAGCTCGGAACCACTTCGACGCTGCAGCAATGTTCATCCGCGCGCGCCTCTGGCCTTTTTTCGGCTTCGAGGCCTCCATCACGGCGGCGACCATCTCATCGATGCGGTATAGCCCACCAGAGACCGGCAGTGGCATCTTGCGCTGTTGAAGGGCCTGACGCTTGACCTCCAGCTTCTCCGCCACGTCGGCCAAGCTGACCAAGTCAGGGCGAACCTCGCGCAGGACAGTGCCTTGCGGCAGCGCCTTGATCAGTGCCCGCGCAGCATCAAGGATCACGACCTCTGCGTCGTCCCCTTCAGCCTCCAGCTCCACGCCGACCAGGCCAGCTTGGCCCGTGCCCACAAGGGCATCTTCAAAGCCAGCCTCGAAAACAGCATCGGACAGGCCAAATGCGTCGTGCTCTCCTTCGGGAAGCGCGAAGACCAGTTCGAATTCGAATTCTTCAGACATCGGCTTTTCCTTCGTCTTTTTTTTCAAGCCTCACGCAGGACAGGGCCTTCTGCCTAACCTTCTTCGCGTGCTGCTGCGGGTTCTTGGGTGTGGACCACACCGACATGTTGCAGAACGTGCCGCAGCGGCACTCCTTATCGTTGGCAGGACAGCGGAGAATTCCCCATGCGTGCCCTTTGCCTTCAATCAGGTCCCATCCGAGAGCTTCCAGCTCTTGGACGACAGCCTCAATTTCCTTCGACGTGTGCTTCTTCCTCGGCACTGAAGATACTCCCCTCCCTTAAATTGTCAACCGACAAGTTATTGTGTCGACCAAAACATCTCTCCAGATCGCAGCCAAGCTCCAGCACACCCCACAGCAGGTTCACGGGCAGGGCATTGGCGCGATCATTGATCTCGCAAAGGGATACCCGACGGAAGTCGAAGACATCAACGCCCATCGGATCGTTCATAATGCTGCGGCCTGGATGAATGATCGGTTCGGGTAAGCTGTTCTGCAGCGTTGGACCTACGGGCGAATGTCCGGAGAGGGCCGAAGGCTGAAGTCGACGGGTATAGGTCCTGCAGGGTTTCTGCAGGACCAGTGAATAATCAATCCCAAGCTGGAGCGAGCGTTTCCGGGCTGACTAAGCGCCCTTCGTCTGAACCAAGAGCATCAATGCGGGCGATCTCTTCTGCGCTCAACACGATCTCCGCTGCACCAAGATTGTCGGCAAGCCGGTTCTTGCTACCGGTCCTGGGCAACGCGATGCTCATCGGGCGCGTCAAAACCCAGGCCAATGCAATCTGGGCCGGGCTTGCATTTTGGGTGGCGGCTATATCGCGCAACGTGGCGTTCTCCATGACCTTTCCTTGCGCCAGTGGCGAGTAAGCCTCAACCGGAATGCCCTTGCTGGCGAGGTGAGCGATCATCCGTGTTTGGTCGATCAGCGGATGCAGTTCGATCTGGTTGGCGGCCAATGGCGTGTTCAACGCAGCCTGTGCTTGATCGACCATGTCCATGGTAAAATTCGACACGCCCCCATGGCGGACTTTCCCCGCAGAGATCAGAGCATTCAATGCGCCAATTGTCTCGGCAATCGGGACTTCCTTTGAGGGCCAGTGCAGGAGTAACAGGTCGACATAGTCGGTCCCCAGCCGTTTCAAAGACGCATCGGCGGCAGCGGTGAAGGCTTCTGGCGAGAAGTGCTCGGGCAGGATTTTGGTGGTGAGGAACACCTCATCGCGGCGGACATCGGCGCGGCGCAAACCTTTGCCGACTTGTTCTTCGTTTTCATAGGCCTGCGCCGTATCAATATGGCGGAACCCTTCGGAAAGCGCCGCGGCCACCATGTCGGCCACGGTATCTTGCTCAAGTTGAAAGGTGCCGAACCCCAAGGACGGAATTTGGGCGGGGCCGATAAGGGTGATACTCATAGTGTTGTTTCCTTTTTATTTTGCTCGGTGAACTCAGGGATGACGTGCTCGGCCAACTCGGCCAGAACGTCCTCGATTTCGCGCTGTGATTGGCGCAGGTTAAAGGCAATGTGGGCGACTCCTGCAGCGTGCAGGGAGCGAACGTGATTTGTCAGAGCATTGCGACCCATACGGCCCCCGAACTGGATTGGCCGGAAGGGCGCATCGGGATCAGGGTCAAGATCCAGGTGCATCGCGGTCAGGACCGGCGCGGGGGGTAGGCCAGCATCAGTGCGCGCCTGATGCCACATCGACAGGCGGCGTTCGGCCTGCTCAGGAGGGCCGGGATAGGTGAACCAGCCGTCCAAATTCCGAGCGATCCATTGCAGGCTTTGCTGGCCCATCCCGGCCATGACCATCGGGATACCTTCTGGCACATAGGGGCGCACAGTGACCGGACCTTGCGGCCCCTGCAGCGCATCCCCCGACCAAAGATTGCGCATCTGGCCGACGCGATCACGCAAAGTGGCTCCGCGGGCCTCATAGTCCAGCCCCATCAGAGGGTATTCTACCGGACGGTCCCCGGACGCAATGCCAAGGATAAACCGCCCGCCCGATAGATGGTGCAGGCTGGCCGTCATCTTGGCCAGGAGGATTGGATCCCGCAGCGGCAGGACGATACCCGCAGTGCCAAGTGCAATGCCCCGCGTGCGGCCTGCAAGAAAGCCGAGATAGGGGAACGGATCGAAGACCTGTCCCGCATCCCCGAAGCTGGGATCGTGAACCGGCACGTCCCGCAGCCAGACCGCATCGAAACCAAGACTTTCGGCCAGCTCTACTCCCTTGGCGGGGTTTGAGATGTCAGGCACACCAAAGGGGCGCCCCTCGATAAGGGCGCAGTATTGCCCGGCCTCGGTCCAGTCACGGTCCAGTGGCAGTTCGATGCCGAAAGTCATGCGGTCTTTGTAAATCAGGTTTAAGGCAGACATGATACGAACCTCCAGTTCAATGATTTGCCCCGCCGCCATAAAGATACGGCAGGGCAAGTGAGGTTATTCAGCAGCAACTGCTTGGGATGTTGTTGTGTTTAGGCGGCCAGACAGGCGCACCAAAACGATCCCGACCACCACCACACCAGCGGCGATGTAAGGGGCAGCGGCAAGGCCGGCGCCTTCCACCACAAGTCCACCAGCCCATGCCCCGCCGGCAATGCCAAGGTTGAACGCACCGATGTTCAAACCGGACGCCACATCCACCGCACCGGGGGATACTTCGCGCGCAATTTGCACGACATAGGATTGCAGCGGCGGCACGTTGGCGAAGGCAAAGCCGCCCCAGAAGGCCGCAACCGCGATGGCTGCAATTGGGTGTGTAAGGAAGGCACCAAGTGCGATCAGTGATATCGCAAGGCCAGCAAAGATCACCGTCAGGGACGGCACTGCACCAATACGGTCAGCCAGTTTACCGCCGGCGATGTTCCCTACGGCGACAGATGCACCATAGAGCAGCAGCACAAGGCTGACCGCACCCGCAGACAGACCCGTGACTTCGTTCAGCATGGGCGCAAGGAAGGTGAAAGCGATGAAGTTACCGCCATAGCCGACAGCCGTGATGAGATAGACCAGCAGAAGGCGAGGTGAGGTTAGAACCTGCAACTGCGCCTTGATTCCTGCCGAGGCAGCTTTGGTCAGATTGGCGGGCACCAAGATGGCAGAAGCGATGAACCCGATCACGCCAAGCGCGACAACGCCAAGGAAAGTCGACTGCCAGCCGAAGTTCTGGCCGATGAACGTCCCCAAGGGCACACCCGTCACCAGTGCGACGGTCAGGCCAAGGAACACCAGTGCGATGGCCGAGCTTTCCTTTTCAGGCTCCACCAGATCGGTGGCGATCGTCGAGGCGATGGCAAAGAAAACACCGTGGGCGAGACCGGTGATAAAGCGCGCAGCGACAAGGCTGCCGTAATCCGGCGCAAAGGCAGCATAAGCATTGCCGAGCGTGAACAACGCCAGCAAGAGCAGCAACAACGTCTTGCGCGGCACTCGGTCTGCCATGGCGGTCAGCACTGGCGCGCCGATGGTCACGCCAAGCGCATAGAGGCTAACCAACAGGCCAGCGGAGGGGATAGAAACGCCAAGATCGGCGGCGATGGTGGGAAGCAAGCCGACGATAACGAACTCGGTCGTTCCGACGGCGAAAGCGCTGATGGTTAGCGCCCAAAGGGCAAGGGGCATCGGTTTTCTCCAATAAGTTTGATGTCGACGCCACATATGCCAGTCGCTATCTGTTGCGATAACAGGCAAGTTTGGAATGGATCATTGCAAAAACCGCACGAATTGTTGCGCATGGGGGATTTGGCTGCCTTTGTCGGGATTGTCGATGATGGGGGCTTTGCTGAATCCGCGCGGCGCAGAGGGGTGTCTGCCTCAACACTCAGCCGATCAGTGACGCGGCTGGAAGAGCAGTTGAAAGTCACACTCCTGCGCCGGACTACGCGGTCCATCGAGATCACCCCCGAAGGCGCTGCCGTTCTGGTCGAGGCGCGCGAGATTTTGGATCGCAGCGAAACCCTGCAAGAGATAGCAACCAGCGGACAGGCCCCCGCCGGACCTTTACGTGTGAATGCGCCTGTGCCTTACGTCCTGCATGTCCTCGCCCCGCGGCTGGCCGAGTTTCACGCGCAATACCCCGGGATACAACTGTCGATCGACATGACTGATGCGCTGGTGGACCTGATCGGCAGTCACGCGGATGTTGCCATTCGACTGGGGCAGCTACCTGATAGCGACATGCTGCACCGCCCCTTAGGACGCACGGCTTGGAAATTAGTGGCTACGCCGGAATACCTTGATCGCAAAGGCTGGCCGAAAACACCAACCGACCTCGCGCAGTTGGAGCAAGTGCGCTTCGCGGCACCAGATCATATCAACACGCTGCGCTTTACTGGTCTGTCTACCCCGGTGACGGTCCCCCCCGCGGTGACCGCAGGCAATGGAGAGGCCGTGCGCCAGGTGGTATTAGGCGGGCTTGGCATCGCGCGTTTTTCCGATTTCATGATCGCAGATGACATTGATGCGGGCCGATTGGTTGAGCTGTTTCCGGGCCAGCTTGACGCCGCCCCGCTGGATATCTCAGCCCTCTACCTTACCCGCGTCTCGGGGCTGCGCCGATTGAGTGTTTTTCTGGATTGGTTGGGAACCATTGGTGCGGGCTAAATATTCCCACGTGCTTTCAGTATGCATAACGATGACGAGCAAAGCCTGGCCGCAAAGAGTTATTCTCAGTCAGGCCTATATCGGCATGTTTTTAAATGTCCGCTTCTTAGACGCTGCACTGCAGCGGCGCAATGCCAGACGAACGGCTGGAAAGGGCCGTTCTTGCCGAACCAGCAACTGCTGCAGCTGCGAAGACTTCCGCCCCTCACGTGGTCAGTTTGGGCTCGGAGGAGACATTCTCCGCGTCTCAGCACAAAATTGGGGAGCAGATGGCTGCTAAGCGGGACAAGGACGAAACCGCTCTCGCGGTATTGGTGCTTGTGGTGGGTGTTGCGTGCTGATGTGAACTGCATGGATTTTGCGAACTGACCAACCTGTCGGACGATTGAGGCCTTCTCAATCTGACGACAGGAGGTTTCAATGTCAGAGCAACATATCCCACCGCTGCGCCGCCGTTTTATTGAAGATATGCGGATCAAGGGGCTGCAGCCAAAAACCCAGACGATGTATTTGCGGGCGATGCGCGATTTTACAGGGTTTCTGGGGCATTCGCCGGATAGCGCGACACCCGAGGAATTGCGCGCGTTCCAGCTGGACATGAAGGAGAAGGGCGTCGGCGCACCGACCTTCAACAACCGGCTGACGGTTCTGAGTTTCTTCTACGCGACCACCTGCCCGCGTCCGGAGATGAAGCGGCACATGCGGTATCAGAGGGCGGCGAAGAAGATCCCGGTTGTGCTCAGCGCCGAGGAGGTCACCCGCATTCTCGAAGCGGCACCTGGACCGGGGCTGAGATACCGGGCTGCCTTCAGCGTGGCCTACGGTGGCGGGCTCCGAGCGAGCGAGGTCACACATCTCAAGATCGGCGACATCGACAGCGACCGGATGCTGATCCGCATCGACCAAGGCAAGGGCCGCAAGGATCGCCACGTGATGCTGTCGCCGAGCCTGCTTGTGCTGCTGCGCGATTATTACCGCGAAGCACGGCCAGCGGGCTGGTTGTTCCCGGGCCGCAACCGGGTCGACCCGATCTCGACGCGGCAGTTCAACCGGGCCTTCGGAGTGGCCTGTGATTTTGCAGAGATCAAGAAGCGGGTCTCGCCCCATACGCTGCGACACAGCTTTGCCACGCATCTGCTGGAGGGAGGGACGGATATCAGGGTGATCCAGGTGCTGCTGGGCCATGCCAAGCTGGAGACCACAACGATTTATACCAAGGTGGCGATCAAGACGATCCGGGATGTGACCAGCCCGCTCGACCTGCTGGTGCGACGGGAGGCCGGTGCCGGATAGACCCCGGATCCGATGCCTCGTCCCAGACTGGAGGTCGCGGATATCTTCCGCGATCATGGGCCGGCCTATCGCCGCGAACATGCCGGACACCTGAACCTTCCACAGTTGAAGGTCATGTCCGCGATTGAGAACTGCCGCACCGCCGCTCTCGGCGGGCATGTCGCTGCCTGCACAGAGTGCGATCACCAGCACATTGCATACAACTCCTGCCGCAATCGGCACTGCCCGAAGTGTCAGGGAGCAACCGCAAAAGACTGGATGCAGGCGCGCATCGAAGACCTTCTGCCGGTTGAATACTTCCATGTGGTGTTCACGCTGCCGGCCCAGATTGCGGACATTGCCTTCCAGAACAAGGCGGAGGTCTATGGTCTGTTGTTCAAGGCATCCGCGCAGACTCTGCTGACCATTGCGGCCGATCCAAAACACCTTGGTGCGCGGATCGGTATGACCTCGGTCTTGCATACCTGGGGCTCGGCGATGACGCACCACCCGCATGTGCATGTCATTGTGCCGGGTGGCGGGCTGTCGCCGGACGGGTCCCGCTGGGTCGCCTGTCGCCCGGGGTTCTTCCTGCCGGTGAAGGTCCTGTCGCAGCTGTTCCGGCGTTTGTTCCTCGAAGGGCTGATCAGACTGCACCAAACGGGCAAGCTGGCCTTCTTCGGGGAACTGGCCGGACTGGCCGATCCCGATGCCTTCGCCTCCCATCTCGCGCCGCTGCGCAAAGCCAGCTGGGTTGTTTATGCCAAGCCACCCTTCGGCGGGCCAGAGGCGGTGCTGGCCTATCTGAGCCGATACACCCACCGGGTCGCGATCTCGAACCACCGCCTCGTCAGCGCGGATGCCGAGACCGTCGCGTTCCGATGGAAAGACTACCGCATCAAGCGCGGCGACCGGATGAAGGTCATGCGCCTGCCCACGGGCGAGTTCATCCGGCGGTTCCTGATCCATGTCCTGCCATCTGGCTTCCATCGCATCCGCCACACAGGGTTCCTGGCCAATGGAATCCGTCGTGACCGGATCGCGGAGATCAGGCGTTTGCTCAATACAGAACCAAAACCCGGCCAAACGCCAGTCGAGGGGGAAAGTGACAACCCCGCAGGTCTTGATGCCCATCAGCCTTGCCCAAAGTGCGACGGCGCCATGATCGTCATCGAGACCTTCACACGGGGCCAAACACCCAGATCCCGCGCACCGCCACGGGAGAACGCCGCATGATACGACGCAAAAACCCGGCGCTTTCCTGTGCAAACACCGGACCAGTCAGTGCGGCCACCTCACCAGACCCCGCGTTGCACCAGGCCAGTAGCGGCAGGACGGAGCACTGGTCGGCCGTGTCCTGTTGGGAAAACCGACTTATCTGCGCGGCCTGTCATCACAATGTGGTTCGCTCTGCTCCTCAGGCGATGCAGCCGTAACGCTCAATCCCCATAGCTCCGAGATCCGCCCGCGCTTTCCTCCTTGTCAGATTTGTCGCCGCTGCAGCTCACGCTGACAGCAGCCACAAACCTTAGAC
>FUFK010041659.1_pt1 | contig 51027 bp, 64 predicted proteins | sample 1021851 | NCBI WGS metagenome assembly FUFK01 (sample SAMEA51879418, study PRJEB19060) | metagenome | reverse complement strand
AATTTTTAACGCCATAAATTACTTATAGAAACCTTTAAAGATCCAATTGACCCACTTGTTCCATAAGCCTTTTACTTTTTCCCATGCTTTACAACAAATGTTTTTACATTTTTCAATCATGTTTCTTCTCCTCAATTTCGTAAAAGAAGTTATCCGTATCTTCGGTCTTCCATTTACTTGTGTTCTCCACGTTCCACTCAGATGTCTGCACTTTCCAATCTGGGATGTTATCTTTAACCGTAAACGAAGGTATATCCCAAATACATCTATTGTTTGGCTGTGCTGCATAGTTCCCATCATCTAGGGCTATGATGTGAGCACATTTGTGCTCGTGCGGTATCTCTGAATGATCCGTATCTAGTATATTACTCTCTGGGTGGGCAAAATCAACAGTAAATAAATATTTACCAGGGTGCCATTTTTTGTCTTTTCCTATGTATTTACCAGCTTGTCCGTCTAGGATATCCCAAGAATGAACAGAAGGATAATAACTGAAACAATTCCAAAGCTGTAACTCATCAAGTCTACGCCTAGGAACGTCTTGCGGTTTAAACCCTCTTTGAATAAACGCTGTAATCGGGAGCCTATAGAAGATCGCACCGTTTTCCATAATTGCATGGAACAAAATCGATTTACCAGTGATCGCGCTAATTCCGAAAATAATACAGTCTTCAACTTCGCCATGATGACTTTTAAGATCATATAAATATTCTCTCCTTATTTGAGCATATTCTACAGGAATGTTTGCATTTAAGTAAGCCATATAAATTATCCATGTATCTCACCCCAGTTGTCTCCAGATTCATAGTCAACCTTGTTCGGGACCTCTAGTGTAACAGCATTTTCCATCACTTCAATTATTTTCTTTGCATGTGATTCGTCTTGAACAGATATATCTAACTCATCATGTATTTGTATATGTGGTATGATACCCTCTCTGTATAATTCTAACATTGCTTTCTTAGTCATGTCAGCTGCAGATCCCTGGATTAATTTGTTAAGAGCTTTGTATGTGTAAGCTCTTCTGATCCCCGGTCCATGTTCCCTTAACGCTTCTTCATGAGGCAATGCTTTGTGCATACCAAACTGGTTTGGTTCCCATAGATGAAACCTACACAGTCTACCCAGCAACGTACGTATCTGTCCACGATCCTGTGCTCTGTTAGATGCTTTCTCCATCAGTTGTTTTACAAATGGTACACGTGAGTGGTATGTATTAAAAAGGTCAGCAGCCTTGTCCTTAGTTACCCCTAATTCTGCTTGCAATTTTGCTTTACCCATACCATAGAAAAGACCCAAATTGATCGTCTTGGCCTGTGTCCTAGGTATGTCTGCCATATCAGCTACAGTCTGGTGAAAGTCTGCGCTAGCGTCATTGCTGTATGCATCTACAACGTCATAAACAGATGGTAATTTATACAAAGAAGCATAATGCACTACCAACCTAGGCTCTTGCTGAGAATAGTCAAATACACCCCATCTATGGCCATCCTCGGGTATAAATAATGACCTTATCTTAGGTCCAAGGTCTTTGTTTCTAGCTGGTATCTGCTGTAGGTTTGGATTTTGATAAGAGAATCTACCTGTCACCGTACCACCACCAGCATTACGTAATTGATTTATCTCTGCATGTATTCTGCCTTTGTGTTCGTATCGTAAGATAGAATCTAAAAAGGTTGTGTGTGCTTTGTTAATCTCTCTTGCTTGTGCAATCATCTTTACAACAGGATGACTATGTTCTTGTAAAAAGTTTTTAGTAAACGATGGTGATGCAGTTTTTTCAGTACGTGGGTATTCTAATCTTAATACATCAAATACATTTGCAATAGATCTAGCTGCCCATATNTGGGTATCAATATTTGTTTCACCTTTTATTTTATGTAATAGATCTCTTTCTTGTGCTATCAATTCTTTTTTCATTTTATGCGCACGTTCTATATCTACACGTACACCTTTGAATCTCATGTCAACCAGGCAATGAAACAAATCAGACTCTAAATCAAATATATCTTCTAGATCTTGATTAATAATTTCTTTCTTCATCTCTTGCCAAAGTCCTAGTGTAACTTCAGCATCACGTTCTGCATATGCACCAACGTGCATAGCAGGTAATTTGTACATCTCTGATTTAGGATCGATACCCCATTCTTCTGCAGCTTCTGCAAGTGCAGCTTCGTTCTTACCATAACCAAGATAGTGCCAGGATAAACTATTTAAATCATATCTAAATCTATTTTCATCTGTTAGTGCTGCAGCTATCATAGTGCAGGCTATGTCACCATTTATTTTAAGACCCATAGCTCTTAGCCAACACACATCATAAATTGCATTGTGAAAAATTTTTGTTGATGGTGATTCTAATATATCTTTTAACCATGATAAGACTCGTTTCTTATCCATGTTACCACCACCTTCATGTGCGATTGGAAAATATCCTTTAAAATGTTTTGTTGCAACAGCGATACCAATAACTTCACCATTACCAATTACAGAACCAGATCCTTTCTTTAATAAGTCTGGGTCTTTTGTTTCTAAGTCTATCGCAATCTCATCTACATGACGTAAGTCTGGAAACTCCGTAGGTTTAACCCATTCTGTCTGTGCTTCAAACTTAGGAATTTTCATTTAACAAAAACTCCATCTACAATTTTACCTTTTCTGTTTTTAATATCTTCGTAGGCAACACTTAAACACTCTTCCATGGTTAAATTATTTCTTTTCATAATGTTAATCATAACAACCATCATATCACCAAGATCATCTCTTATATCTTTTCCTTTACAAACAGAGTTACTAAGTTCACCCAACTCTTCTATAAGTTTTAAAAGTTGAGCTTGATCTGTGCTTCCCTTTATAAGATTTCTGTCTTGATGCCATTTAATGACTTTATCAATTAATTTAATCATTGTAGTCCCTTTCAATTATCATTTCTAAAAAGTGTATTGCTTTCAAGATGTCTTGTTTCTTTCCTTTATCACGATGTCTGATTATATATTTAATAGCACACCCTTCCGGGTATAGCAACTCATTCTCTACTACAAACTTACTTGGCTGTATCTTATACTTTTGATAGTGGTCGCCACCATGCTGTTTATCCCAAACCTTCGATTTCATAACCTTGATCCTCCTTTTTTGCTGCCATGATGTATAGATTTTGTTTTGTACGTGTTACACCCACATACCAAACTCTATGTTCTTCATCGAATTTCTCTATACTTTTTTCTGATGCTTCTCTTATTGTTTTTGTATTGTCTAAAATTAATAAAACATTATCTGCTTCACCACCTTTTGCTGCGTGTATTGTAGATAGTTTTACTCTTGCGTCTTTAGATAATTTCTCACCCATACTTAACATCTCACGAATATATAAACATTCTCCATAATCTATCTGGAATGCATCAAACCATTCTATATCTTTTGAAAAAGATAAATCAGTTAAGTCATACATTTTTTCTTCTGTTGGTTTTAAGCTACTGCCCGAACATTCTAAAATATCTTTTACTTCTGATAGAGATAACAGCTCTCCTTTTTGCCAACGTATGTAGTTTAGAATCGTTCTAAACAAAGATACTCTATAACTCTTACGACCTTTGTATTGAAAATAGATACCTCTGTCTTTTAATGATGGCATTAGTTTTGATAGTCTGTCATTGTATCTTGCAAGAACCAACCAACTGCCCTCATGAAGAGGAGCATCCTCTATGCTCATTATATAATTTACTGTGCCTGGTTCTTTTCTAGCTTTCCAATTTTTTAATACTCTTCTATTGCCTGGAATTAGGTCTAATATTTTATCTGCAACGTCTTGTACAGTTTGTGGGACCCTGTAAGATTGTGGCAAAATTATGTCTTTTTTTGAAATTTCTTGCTGAAATTTTTTTACATTTGCTCCTGCCCAGCCATAAATTGCTTGATCATCATCACCTGCTAGTATAACATATTTGGAATTTTTCCGTATAATATCAACCATTTTCCACTGTATCGGCGATAAATCTTGTGCTTCGTCAACAAAAACCACGTCAAATTTAGGACACAATTTGGACACATTAAATCTTTCAATCATGTCGGTAAAATCTACTAACTTATACGAGTCTTTATAGTTTTGTAATTCATCTGAAATAATTTTTAATAATTGTTTATCCATATCTTGCGAGTACATATCTGTATTGTATTCGTCCATTATGGGTATTTCTTTAATCCTAGCCGCATTGATAAGATTAAAATATTCACTGCTAGAGTCTACAAATCCTGTAGTTTCTTGGCCGTTAGAATAAACTGTCATCTGTATTCCAAGTCTTCTACCAATATCTTCATAGTGTTCATCTTGTAATACTTCTGATTTTTTTAATCCGAGTCTTGTAAATGCAAGAGAGTGTAGTGTTCTAAAATACTTTAGATCCTTTCTTTGAAAAGCTGTGTGGTAGTCTAGCATTCTATCAATGGCTTCGTTTGCAGCTTTAGTTGTGAATGCAAAATAACCTATCTTATCTATAGGTGTTCCTAGTTTTAAAAATGTTTTGACATATTTTAATAACTTAGTTGTTTTCCCTGTGCCCGGAGGCCCGAATAGTTTTCTACTAATCACATTATCTCCGTTTTATGTACCAGTTTGGTATGGTGTATTGGTACTTCTTCAAATGATTTTATATTTATCTGTACTACATTTTTTGTAGATGAATTATACTTACCTGATTCCTTAGACGGAAATCTTTTTTGTTCTAAGAATTGTATCTCACAATCTTTATATATAACTTGCATCATACGTCCTGTCTTATCTTCACTATGCTTCCAGTTTTTAGATTTTAATTTATCAAAAAACTTATCAAACTTAAAAAATGCTAAATCATTCTCTATTAATACAGATCCAGTTTTAAATGCTGCATCACTGCTAGCCCTAGGTCCGTTTATCTTCGCATGTATTACATCATGCAGTTTTTCTTTTGGTGATGTACCTATTGGTGGATGTACTACTTTTTGTGTAAGATATAATGCATCCATCACTGCTTGTTCTTGATCACCTTTGATAAGTGGTGGCAAGAATCCTGCAGCTTTTGATATTGAGTTACGTCTTTTACGTTGATCATTTAAATGTTCAACAGATCTACAATGCACTGTTGCTGTGCTGATACCATCTGGTTTTGTTACATCAAATTCGTATTCTGGTTCCGGATCTAAGTCTATCTTCTTTAAGTTTGTAAGCACAGGGTATGAACCTTTTGATCCTGCCAAGACCCCATATTTCTTTTTAACACAAATACCTTTCTTACAATACTCACTGATTGGACTCTGTGTGCATGTATAACCTTTTGTACTTTTATTCCATGATTTTACTTTCTGACTTAAAAACTTTTGATCCCATGCATTTGCATGATCACCTGCAAAATATTTTACTGGTGCATTCATAACTTTCTGTTGCCAGTTATCTGCAAACTTCATTTTTGCAAACACATGATAGTTATACATAAATCTGTCTTTGCCATCGAATGCAGGATCTTTTGTAAGCTTTGATAATATTGCTAGGCATGGTGGTCCATCTTTGAAATCTTCATCGACATCTTTCATGTCTTGTTCTTCTATTGATTCTGTAATTCCTTTCAGTCTTTCTTTGTCTACCAGGTTTACCTCTATGACCTGCATGAACTGGTCTAAGGTAAACTTAGTACCATCTGCATTTAGTGCCTGCCTTTGATTACCCCCTAGATATGGTAGGTTTATAAACTGACCTGGACGTAGTTGCCCTGTTTCATTATCTTTTGTTAGCTGTGTTTGTTTTGGAAAAATTTCACAATCTGATTTTAGTTTGAATAGTGGTAATAGATTACTTAGAAATGATCTTACAGCTTTTGCATCTGTAAAAGATCTCATAAATAAAAATAAATGTAGTCCACCACTTTTAGAACATACTGGGACTAGTGGTAGTTTGTATTCTTGTATCTTGTCTATAAAAAATTTTTTATTAAAGTCTTCGTAATCTTTTGGATCTATGTCTATGACTCCAAATTTAACTTCAGAGTTTTCATTACAAGGTTGTATACCTATTGATAGTGTTCCTTCTAAATGTGCTTGATAAATTTCTGGTGTAAGTTCTTCGTAGTTCCATCTGTATACTGGTTTCTTTTTACCAGTCTCAGAATCTACGTACGCATCCGGGTGTTCAAAGTCAGCTACACCGTATGCATGTCGATACCCATTAAAAAATTCTATATATCTTTTATCCATAACTGTTGCTGTGGGCCACTCAGTCTCCCGCTTGGCCCACACTGTGCACTCATTCTCTTAGAGAATTAGATAATGCTTTCCTTTGGTTTGTCTTCGCCATGCTTAGCTTTAACATTACCTTTCGATATGTTTTCACTAAATGACTTAGCTTGACCATATAAGGATTGATCAGTTACTGGACCAATTTTACTGACTTCCCAACCAAACCATGTGCCTTTATCGTTCGACATTTGGGTAGTTTTTAGTCTGTAAATGTGGCTGAAAGATGCTGGTGTAAATAACCCATTCTTACCTTTCATTTTAATTCCAGACATCATTGAATTCCATTTTCTACTAATTTTTAATTGAGTAGATTTCATAGATATCAACGCTGTCGATGGACTATCGCCCTCAACAATAACGAAGTGCGATGCAGTCTTCTCAATATAATTACCATTTGGTAATCTATCTTTGTAGTTTGCATCCGGTTTTGTTTTGGACATGATATCAGAAGATGAATCATATATTGCAACTGGTGCACCTGGTCCTTCTCCTCTATCTTTCCATTCAATGTACTCCAACTTGTAAAAGCATGGAATCACATTGATACCTTTTACTCCGTCATACAGATCACCAGATACTGAATTATATATCATACCTGGTTCTGCACCTTCGACATACTTACCATCTCTTTTGTTTACCTCTGGAGATAGTTGTCCAAGGATTTTTAGAAAAGGTANAGCTAGATCTTCTTGACCTATTGAGCCCAAACCTTTTGCTGCATCATCTTCAAACACATTGGCTGGAAGACCTGCAGTCTTTTTTTCTGTTACTTGGTTCATGTTTATTTGTTCCTCGTTATTTTGGTTCTGTTTCCTGCGAACACGTTAAAAAGATCAGAGGGCATCTCTTGTCCAGACTCTAGACGCTCTCTGACCAATGCTTTAAGTGTCATGGGTTCAACCTTTAGTTTCTGGACAGGTTCATACCCTTGACCTTGCGCAAGGATCGCATATTGCGATGCCTTGTTATCTTCGTTACGACCAAAGGAAACAGTAATCTCATTTTTAATAAGATCACCCAGGCCGTTTTCTCGAAGCCATTTATATGCTGCCTCTTTATTTGCTAGTGATATAGAAGCACCATAAACTGGTTTAACTTCAACCGAAGATCCATCTGCTAGTTTCAATGTAGAGATATTCATCTCTTGCATCATGGTAGGTATTACCTCACCAGAAACTAATTCAATGTGTCTCTTCAGTTCCTTTAATTCTTTTTCTTTTTTCTCAAGATCGTCCTCTAATGATTTTAGTTTTACGACTTGATCGGATAAAGATTTTGCATCATTAACAGAATTTAAATCTTCTCGTTGGTCTTTTTCAAAATCAATACTACTCATTTACTTCTCCTTTCTCATATAAGTTAATTGCTATAGGATAATATTGTCTCTCTTGCTTATCCCATTTCAATAAGTTGTATTTACCATTTGTAATATCAGATACAATAGAACATGCAACACCTATTATAGCAGGATCACCTGTTAATAATAAATAATCTTCTGGTCTAAAATTTTTTAAAAGTTTTCTTAATTTAAAAATCAAAGGTCCAGGTGAAAAAATTATTTGTGAAAGTTCTGGTAGCAATGGTATTACATCACCATACTTTCTAGCACCTACAATATTTATTTTAGGCACTCCAGCTTTTGTACCAGGCACTTCTTGTATTAAATAAACTTTTCTTTCTGACATTATTGACAAACAATATAATTATGTTTATATAGATGTCAACTAGAAAGAAGAAAATTTATGAATTATAAATTTAAAACAAAGCCGTATGCGCATCAGATTAAGGCATTAGAAATGTCTTGGGATAGACCCTACTTTGCATACTTTATGGAGATGGGTACTGGTAAATCTAAGGTATTAATAGACAATATATCTATGCTTTATGACAATGGTAAAATCAATGGTGTCCTAATTGTGGCACCAAAAGGTGTAGTAAAAAACTGGTATGAAGGTGAGATACCCACACACCTTGTGGACCATATTGAACACAAAACAGTTTTATGGCAACCCTTAATTACTAAAAAACAAACCGCTGCATTAGATAGTCTGTTTGAAACAGGTGAAGACCTACACATATTAGTAATGAATGTAGAAGCTCTTTCTACACAAAAAGGTTATGACTTTGCTGAAAAATTTTTATACTCTCACAGAGCTTTGATGGCTATCGATGAGTCTACAACTATCAAAAACCCAGACGCAAAACGTACAAAAAATATTTGTAAATTAGGTAGATCATCTAGATATAATAGAATACTTACTGGATCTCCAGTTACTAAATCACCATTAGATTTATATAAACAATGTGAGTTCCTGAGCCCTGGTCTGTTAGGCCATGAGTCTTATTACACATTCAGAACTAGATATGCAATTATGAAGACAGCAAACTTTGGTGGTAGATCTGTACAGATTGTAGTTGGTTACAGAAATCTGGACGAACTATCAGAAAAACTAAAAGAGTTTTCTTATCGTGTATTAAAAGATGAATGTTTAGATTTACCTAAAAAGACATTTATGAAACGTGTAGTCACACTTACACCGGACCAATTAAAAGTATACAGAGAGATGAGTCGACTAGCTCTTGCTAGTTTTAATGGCAAGATGATGACCACAGCAACAGTCTTAACTCAGCTCATGAGACTACAACAAATAACTTGTGGTAATTTTACAGCAGATGATGGCACAATGCATGAGTTACCTACTAATAGATTACCAGAGCTTATGGATTTACTTGATGAGATAGAGGGTAAAGTTGTTATATGGGCTCACTTTCAAAGAGATGTGAATAGAATTATAGAAGCTATTAGTAAAGAGTATGGTCCAGATTCTTTTGTAGACTATTATGGTTTAACACCTCAAGAAGATAGACAAAAAAATATACAGAAGTTCCAAGATCCCAGTTCCTCGGTTCGTTTCTTTGTGGGCACGACTCAAACTGGTGGTTATGGTATTACGCTTACAGCTGCTAGCACTATGATATATTATTCTAATGGCTATGACTTAGAGAAAAGACAACAATCAGAAGCTAGAATAGACCGTATTGGTCAAGAGAGACCTATGACATACATAGATATTATTTGTGAAAAGACTGTTGATACTAGAATAGTAAAAGCTTTACGTAAGAAAGTTAACATTGCAACTCAGATAATGGGAGAGGAGTTAAAAGAATGGATTTAAGACCACACGTAGTAATAAGAATGGGGCTATGGATTAGTCTTGTTGCTTGTTGTGTTTGGTATTTCTAACGTATACTTTTAGAATCACCTATTACAGGTTTATATTTTGTACGACCATCTTCCCTAAATGCATGTAAGTATGATGCTCTTGGTTCTTCCGGCACCCAACTACAATGTATCCAGCCTGAATTAGGTTCGCCTGGTGTATAAAATTCTAAAATGAGCTGGTCATAAGGAAGTTCTCTATGTATCCAGTCTGCAAGCTCAGCGTTGTCGACACCCGGACATTCGAAGTCGGCCGCTTCCGCTTTTGCATGTTGCGAGTTAACGCTGCTGCCGATTGCAATACACAACTCAGGGCTACGATATCCTGACGTTATCTTAACTCTACCGAAGTGATCACGAACTGGTTGCAAAATATTTTCGCATAGCGCTTTTAATTTTTCTACTTGTTCTGCGTTAGGATTATTATTGATTCCTTTTCTAATAGCTGTATCTGATTTAGTTAGTTCTGAAAGACTAAAATTACGTGAAAGATTCATTATGTTACCATCCTTTCTATAGCGAAGAGTGCAGCAGTTCCCGCAGCTGCTAAGAGAACCCAATAGACTTTATCTATCTTACCGCCCAATTTCTCGACGTCTTCGTGTACATGTTTTAAGTTCTTCTTGACACCTGAAATGTGTCCGTACAAAGATATAATATGTTCTCTAGTATTTTTAGGTTCTATCGCCATAATTAATTGTTGCCAAAAAGTATAGCAAGTTTCTGTGCTGTACTCAAGTTGCTTAAATTGTTGGTGTTAACTGTATTTGATATTAAATTACTATCAATACTTGGTAGATTTAATGAGTTTGGTGTTACTGGTGTTTCTTGTGCACTAGGTAATAATGGATTTTCAAAGAATGGGAAGTTAGGTTCTTCTAAAGAAACTCTTCTCATTTCATTTGCTAGCTGTGCTATTACACGTTCTGCTTCTACAAAGTTATTAACTTCTCCAATAGCTTCTGCGTTTTGTCTAAACGCTATTCTAATATCTGGTGAGATAGTAATAGGTCTAAATATATTGTTGTCTACTGTGTTTATGTCTATTTGAGAAAGTCTTCCTGTTGCAGATGCAAAGTCAGCATTACTAATATTTAAAATTCTTGCAGCATCAATATCTTTTTTAAAATTTTGTCTTATACCAAATAAAGCTCTGTTAGCATTTATGTATGAGTCTACAATATCTCTTGCTTCAATTGGTCCACCACGTAATGCTTCTCTAGTAAATAAAGATCTAGATTCTCTCACACCCCTTTGATAATCTGCTATTTTAAAATTGATAGCTCTTCCAGGATTTACGTTAACAGCTCTAAATCCAAATAGTCCTGCAAACTCATCACCAAACTCAAACGTTTGTCCATACTTATCAAACTTACCTTTAGTAAGCACATCAACAGACTCTATTGATCTATCTAATCTTTTTAATTGTTCAAAAGAAAAAGGCATTTGTGCTTTAACTAAGTGTCCCATGATTTTATATGACTTATCACCAGCCGTATCTTGAGGATTAAACACTTGGAAACCATCTCTAGTTCGACCACCTCTTGCTACAATATCTGCTACAGCTTCTGTCCAGATAGACTCAGATATAAATGGTGATGCAAATTCTTTCATCGATGCAAACGTACCTGCAATAAAATCATCCATTAAACCATCTTCATCTGTTCTACCATCAGCAACAGCATTGATTATAGTTTGCACAGGTCTTAACAAAGTATCATATGCATTAGCATGACTAAAATCTACATATTGAAAAGATCCGTCTTTGTTTTTTATTGGTAACAATGTTGAGTTTCTAGACCACTGAGCAACATATCTTCTGATTGCTTCTCTTTCTTCATCAGTAACATCGTAGATAGCTTGAAAAGCTTTTTGTGTAGCATATGGCACAGCTGCAACCGTAGTACCAAAACCAAATAATCTTGTATATCCTATTGCTTCAAAAGGTTTTATTTTTTTACCATCGGGTGTAACAAACTCTTCATTAATTTCTCTTAAACCACGTCTTACAATATTTGTACCTGTTCTAACTATTTCTGCAGGAAACGATACAAAGTTACCAATAGGTAATTTTCTTAATGACTTAACAAAATCAGATACGTAATCATAGTTTGGTATATTATTTTTTACAATGTCAGCAGCTTCTTGTTTAAAAAATTGTTCATCTACAGCAATATCAACACCGTTTCTATTAACTGTCATTCCTCTTGTTATACCTTTATTTGCAAAAGCTTTTTCTAATCTTGTTTTTTCCATAGCCCATGATGCTATCTTCCAAAAGTCATCTTCAGCTGTATATAAATCTTGTGATACAGATTTTAATTTTGATAATGGTTTTAATAATAATCTTAAACCTCTGTCTGATGTCATGGTCTCACCAAAGTTTACATCTTCAAGCAATCTAGTTAAGTCTCCTAGTCTTACGTTAGAGTTTACAACACCTAACTTTAACAGTTCTTCATACAAATCATTCTGCATTCTTGTGCCTTTAAGTGGTGTTTGTAATGCTTGATACGCTGTCTTGATAGCTTGACCATCTGGTATGATACCGTTAGCTGTAGCAAACGCGCCGGCGGATACAAAATTTCTAACATGCGTTACTGGTGACAGAATTGTTTTTGCTATTTGTGATAGACCTTTTGGATATAATATAAGACTTTGATACAGTTGCCCTAACATACCAGCTTTGTCAAAAGATAACGAAGTACCTTCTAAAGCTTCAGCCATACCTTTTGTTGTGTATAGTTCATTAAGAGGATTTACAGATCCACCTTTAGCTGCAACACTAAGTGTCTTGGCTTGGTCAATTCTTATTTGTTGATAGTCATCACCAAATACAAGTCTCGCCTCGTCTGCAGTTTTTGTGAACATAGGTTTTTGTCCAGCAGCTACAAGTTCATCATTCTTTTTTATTAAATCTTGAAAGAATAAATTTCTTCTTGTAATCATAGATAGTTTGGCTGTACCACCTAATATAGTCTGCATAGGGTTTTGTTGTTTACCTAAAAGTTTTTCAAATACTTTTCTATCTGCTTCTTTAATTGCACCTGCAGATACTAATGCAGATCCTCTAGCTGTTACTACTTCATCTAGTGTAGTTCTGTTTACAAAAAATGCAGGCACTTCAAAGATAGCATCAGATGGCTTATCCATTCTAATACCTTTTGGTAGTCGTGCAGTTTTTAATACTCTTGTTACAGCTTGCTCTGCCTGAAGATCTGTCATCTCTTCACCAGCTTCTCGTGCACTAGATTTAAATACTTCTTTTGCTTCGTCGATTGCTTCTTTTGAAGGTTTATATCTTACCCACGGAAAGATACTTTGATTTTGAAATATGTCATATGTAGAACCAATATAGTTTTTAAACTTGTTACCAAACAACCTTTTAAATTCTGCTATTTCATTTTGTCCTAATGATCTTCCTAACTTAGAAAATAAATCTGACCATCTTGTTCTTATTGCTGAGAGGTTGAAAAAGATATCTGTAATAACTTGATCGTCTACTTTCATAGCTTTTAATTCTTTTACTAATGCAGCTTTCTTTGCCTCATCTAATTTACCAAATGTTGCAACACCAAGATCATCAAGTTTAGGATCACCAGATAATAATAAATTATTTATCTTTGTTAAAAGTTGTTTTCTTTTTGCAGCCTCACCTTGATTAAGAACTGTTCGTATTGGTGGAAATATTTTATCTATTGCTTGATCTANTTCTCTAGATATNTTTCTTGCNCCTGCTGCATCTGCAGCTCTTTCACCAACAGACGTTCTTTCTATATCAAAAAATTCTTGAGTTTTACCGCTTCGTGCCCTGAACCCCGATGCAATCTTATCTATAAATGCATCTAGTTTAGAGTTAGCTGTATCTAATTGTTTGTTTCTATCTGTAAGTCTTTTAATAACTTTACCTGTACCACCTATAATACCTGTAAATAATGCACCCTCGACACCAAACTTAACTCTGTTTAATAATTCTCTTGTTGGATCGTCATCAGTGGATCTATCTATTTTTGTTGGACCACCAACAAAATCTCCAAACGTACCAATCTGCTCTACGTCACCAACAAACACAGCCTCAGCAGCACCACCACCCAAAGCACCCGCAATAAATTTATTGGTCTTACCTTTTGCGTTTAGTTTTGTGGCTTTATCTATACCTTTTAGAAGATTAGGATTTGTCGTTTTAAAATATTTATTATTTCTACTTGCACGCATTGCATCATCTGCAAGTCTTGCACCTATTTGCATACCTTTAACTGCAGGTATACCTATATTTACCAATGCTTCAGTTATCTTACCAGCAGCTGTAGCTTCTGCTTTTTCATCAAACTCTGTAAGATCATCAAAAAATTGTTCTACCTCTGCTGCATATCTTGTGCCTGCACCAAGATCTATAAGAGTTGCACCTAAAGAAAAGAAACCTTTTGGTATACCAATAAGACCAGACGCTACACCAGACAACACTGATTCTATTGTGCTTACTCTATTATTACCACGATCTTTATTACCTAATATTTCTGAGGGAAGAGCCATTAGTTACTCCTATAATACAAATTGAAGTTCGCCGTCCTCTGTTACTCTAAGTATGTTTTCACCTACAATGTAGTCACCTGGAGTTATTGTTTGTCCTTTTTCAATTGCAGGTGCTACTATTTCTTCGTTGAAGAAATCAGCTGCTGTTTTGTTAGGATTGTCCTTAAAATAATTCTGTACAGTTTTATCTGGAATAATTTCTCTAATGTTACTAGCGTTTCCAGTTTGAGCAGCTACCTTAAATAAGTCTTGACCCGATACTACTTGACCTTTTGATTTTCTTTCATTTATAATCTGCTGCATAGTACCACCAGCCATATCAGATTTTGCTTTATCTATAACTGTTCTTTTATACTCTGCATCTAATAAATTTTTACCTTGGTTAATATCTTTTTGTATTTCGCCTTTAAGTATTGCAGCATCGATTTGTCGTTTAAGATCTGTAGACTTGTCTAAGTTTTTAGAAATAGCGTTGATAATTTTATTTTGTAATGTACCAGANTTAATAGATCCTTTAAGATCTGCACCTTCTTCTTGAATAGCTCTACTTGCATCAATTAATGAATCATATGCAGCACCTCTTTGCATCTTGTCAATACCCATAAGTTTGTAATATCTTTTTCTATTTGCTTCTATTTCTGCATCTCTATCTATTGTAGACGTAGTTCCAGTTCCAGTTCCAGTCTTTGATCCTTTCGGGACAACCGGTAATTTTTTAGGTGCGTTTGGATCAACGTCCGTATCTTTTTTATTAATACCAAAACCAGATTTAATATTTTCTAAAACTTCTGCTCTTTTTCCAAAAGGGTCAAGAAGAAATTTACCCGTAGGAACTACAACATTTTCTACAAGTCCTTTAGCTCCTGAAACTATTTCTGGTGTAAAGTACGCTGCAGCTAAAGTAGTTTTAGGATTTTCTTTTACAAAAGCACCAGCTCTTTCCATTCTAGGCGTCCTATATATAGGTCCTTGTTGCCCAAAAGGGGGTCTTCTAAATTTAGGAACTGTAGTTATTCTACTATCAATAAATTTTTGAACCGGACGAGCTGCTTTTTTAAAAACATTTGCAAAGAAACCAGCTTTTTTAGTGGGATTTAAAAGGCTCTGAGGTTTTTTAGCAATATTAGTTACAGTTTGTTTTCCTGCTTGTTTAACTGCATCAAATAGACTTAATTGTTTTAAATTTTGTCTAATTAAATTTTCAGAATATAGTCCTCTACCACCTTGAGTAGGAAACATAGGATCACCTACAAGAGCAGCTTTTCTGTCTTTCATACCATCCATGATGCCTTCTTTAATAGGGCCACCGTTTCTAAACATAGGTCTATTTAATGGTCTCATTTTTTCCTCTTCATTGCTTTGCCAAATCCACGTTTAGCAACTCCGCATCCTCTAACTCTACCACCATCTTTCATACCTAAAAGAGGTAATAAGTTTGATAAAAATTCTATTCCACCACCTGTAGCGGCAGTTCCAACTGCATATTTAGCACCTGTTTTAAGTTTATTTGTTAATGTTGATTTATTTTTAGCCATTATCTATTACCGTATAGTTTACCAAAGATACCAGCAATTCCTGTTGCTGTGCTTAATGCTGTAGCAAGCGGAGAAGCACCACCAGTATCCATCGGTTGAGCTGTTGATCCAAATCCTGCAAGTCTACCAAGACCAGCACCATATTGATCTAATCTTCCAATAGGTTCGTAAGCACCTGTTCTTGCAGCTTGTGCATCTGCTTGTAATTGTGCTTGTGTTATACCTTGCCTGAATGCACCAAGATTACCAAGTGCAGAAACATCTTGACCTAATGATCCTCTTTGGAAATTAGATAAGCCCATTTGTTGAGCTGCTAGATTACCTTGTTGATTAAAAGCTTGTTGTGCTAAATTTTGTGCTTGTGTAAATCCTTGTTGTTGTAAACTTGCTAATAATGATGCTCTGTTTCTTAAATTGTTTGCATCGTATTCTGCCATTTGTACACCTTCTCTACCACCACCAAAAGCTCCAGCGGTAAATGCCTGGTCCCTGATTCCTTGTCTACCCATCGCGGCTTGTCGATCAAAATCTTGTAGAGTTGTGTCAATGACTTGTTGTTGAAAAGGTGACATGAACTGTTGAAACGCTTGTGGTCCAGTCAGTCCTGCTTGTTGTTGCACAGCACCTTGTGCTGCTGTTAAGAATGGTTGATAAGATCCAACACCAGATGTTGCAAGATTAATAGCTTGCGTTTGCATTGGGTCTTCACCAGCAACAAATTGTCTACCGGTAAATGTACCTGTATTAATAGGTACGGATGTAGTTGCCGTTAATTGTTTGGCAAAATCTTTGGCTGTATCTTGTAAATAATCTGGTAATGCCATTATGCTAATCTACTCTCCAATTGTTGTGATTGATCAAACATCTCTTGTGCAGGATTTTCCATGCCCTGAGACTCTTCAGATATAGTACCACCTGCCTCTAGATTGTCCATCATATTTTGCATAACTTCAGCGCCTTTATCTATATCGCCACCGCCTGCATTTCTTACAGCATCTGCTGTAAATACAAATTCATTTTTGCTAAGTCTAGCTGGTACATCGTCAGCTCTTTCCTCAGCTCCTAGTGGTACAAAACCACCTTCTCTATAATCTTTTTCAAGACCACCTAAGTCCATTAGGCCACCTTCTTGTGCAGGCACTCTACCACCTTTGTTAAAGTTTAAGAATGGAATAAAAGGAGCTAATGCTTGAGTAAATCCTACAGTATATAAAGGTAAGTTTTCTTCAAACTGTGTCATCGCTGCCATGTTTGGTTTTTTCTTACCTTTCTTACCAGCATAACTTCCTGGTCCATCTACAAAACCTCTTTTTGCATCCATAATACCACCTCCAGCAGCCTCAACTCTTGGTGTATCTGTTACTTGACTCATTCTATCAAATTCTTGTCTTGCAGCTTTTTCTGCTTCTGCTGGTGACATTCCCATGTCTAAAAACTTCTCATAAAGGTTTTGTAATATTGCATCGTTTTGCATATTAGATGCTATCATAACTCCACCACCATTATCGTAGCCTGCTCTACCACCATCTGCTAAATAAAAATTATCTACAAATTTTGGTTTAGGTAAAAATCTTAAACTTGAATCTCTATTTCTAGCTTGATTTACTATGTTTGCAATGCTCTCAGGTGTTTCTGAAAATGGTGTATCCTCTACAACTTCTTCTTCATCATCACCCATTAAGAATGGAGATGCAACTAAACCTGCAGCACCTACTCCTCCTAATATTCTAGGAATACTAAATTTAGCTCCTTCTTTACCACCTACTCTAAATACATTTCCAAGAGTTTCGAATTTACCACCTTGTCCTAGTAATGCACCTATACCACCTGTATTTCCAAAAATACCAGGCGCAGCTCCACCAAAACTAGCTCTACCAAGTAAACCACCTATTTGTGTTCCTGGTACACCAAACATTAATGCACCAGTAAGGGCAGCTTTACCTATAGGTGATTTAACAACTTTTTTAACAGCACGTTTGGCTTTTCTTACAAGTTTACCTAGAAAATAACCTTGTCTAGGCTCTTCTAAGCCCATGATTCCGCCACCGGCACGTAATTGTCTTTCCATGTTCATTCTAGATATTGCCATAATTTAGTCTAAATCCTCTTTGTATCGTGTTTTATTATTATAATCAATCATATATATCGACCAGATCTACCAGTCCTCCTTCAGCAAAAGGACTACTTGTAAAAGAATCATCAGATCTACTATATCCAGCACCAGCTTGTTCTCTAGTAGCTGTAGAAGCTGCATCACCTTTACCAAATTGATCATAAAAGCTTGAGCCTTGTGCCATAGCTCTATCAAAATCTGCTTGTTGAGCAGCCTCTCTTGCCTCTTGTTCTAATTGTTTTTGTTGTCGATCTCTTTGATATTTTAAACTGGCCATAGCCGTAAAAGGGTCGAACAAACCAAGCATCATACCAGCTGTTGTACCAAACATACCCTTTGTAGTATTAGGATTTCTTAAATTATTTAATGCTTCTTGTTCTTCTTCGGTAAGGCCAACATTATCTGGATTATCTAATTGTCCTAAAGCATCATACTCATAATCAAAAGCAGGATTAGTTTTAGCCGTATTAACAATACCGCCACCATCACCACCATCTCCTTGATTTATTGGTAATATACGTGGCAATACATTTGCTGTCGTAGTTGCTGTAATTCCACCAGTGGGTATTACTTGTCTAGGCATACCTCCAAAAGTATATTTTTCTTGAGGTATAAAAAAATTACCCGCACTATATGTTTGTCTATCGGGTGCTGAGTAAAATGATGGTGCATTAAATATAGACATTATTAATCCTTATCCGATGATGCTCCTAAACTTGGCATCTTTGCTACTTTAATTTTTACAGATCTTGTTATGTCTTCTCTTACAGTATCTGTATCTGGATTGTTAATATCGTCTTCTGCTTCTTTATCAGAGCCATATTCTTTACCAGTTTTAGTATTTTTTAATGTTATTTCAGCTTCACACTGAACAACAGGTACTTTTTTACCGTCTACCTCTATATATTCGACTGATCCTTCTTCTTTAAATGACATATATTATTCCCTATTTATTTGTAACACAGAAAGCACGATATGTAACCTATTTCCTGTGGCTGCCGTGGCCTTAATAACCTCACTCTCTTGTAAGACTATGGGCTGTTCTAGCAGTTCTGTTGTTGCATTAGCAGATATACTCTTAGTTTTAAACAAACTAAACACGTTTGAAGAGGCATCTGTCAATGTCAATGTTATAGTATCAGCGTTTCCCGAGTCCTCAGATACTAAGATTGATTTTATTATACCTGTTGTTGATGCAGGTACTGTATATACTACAGTTTCTGAATTAGTTGTTAAGTCTTTTTTAGCGTTTGTAAATACGTTAGCCACCTATAAACCAGGACACTCGTTCCTGCTCCTGTTTTACTTCATCTAAAAATGTAGAATTTAGTTGATCCTTCATAATAGTCAAAGCCCTGTTAATTTGTTTTTGATTTGATACATCATATTCTTCTTTTGGTTCTGGTAATCTTATATTAATCTTAGTCATTATCTTCTACCATCTGGTTGTAAATCTAATTTAAGAGTGCCAAATCTCCAAGATTCACTAGCTGTATCATTCTCTATTTTAATATTTATATATCGTCCTCTTGCTCTAGTATCTTTTTTAATTGTAGTAGAGTTAATTGTAAAAGGACTTAATGCTGTATTAGTTTGTGTTTCTTGTGGGTATCTTTTTATACCTAATGTTACTTTAGCATTACCTTGCAGTGATTTAAAATCAGGCACAAATCTTCTCATCTTCATAAACAGTTCTCCAGCGACTGCTGGTGCTATAGGGTTTCTAGATCTTTGTTCTATATCAATATCGTATGATTTAATAAATGACGTAACCGATGTAGTTGTACCATTTGGATTTACTTGATCTGTACCTACTTCATGTTCAAACAATGTTGTTTGTCCTAATCCAGACTCACCTACAATTACAGGAAAAGTACCACTTGAAGATACATCGTATTTAGTTGCGAAAGGTTTTGGATATATCGTTGCATCAACCCAACTTGTTCTAGCTTCAGTGCCAGTATACCAGACACCACCAATCATTTTTATCATTGAGGATTCACCAAAATTAAGCACAACATATTTGTCGTTATAGTCAGAACCTGAACTTGGATACCACCAAATAACTTCTGTAAATAAATTATTTAATCCAGCGTTAATTTGTTGACCTTTTGTAGTGTCTATGTTTTCGAACACATGATCTTCAACTGTGCATGGTAATGATTTAACTGTACCATCAAATGCAAAGAAACCTTTTGGTGACATCCAATAGGCAACACCATCTATTTCTACAGCTGCATTCTTACCTATCAAACCACAGTTTGTTCCTACTTGTTCGAATCCAAATGTAAAAGGTGCACCAACAAATTTCATTGTATATAAAGCGTTGTCAGTAAATATTAGAATTGTTTCTTTTGCTTTTAATGCACCCATAATTTTTGTACCATCTTGTAATCTTTGTGTGCCTGCAGTATTTGTTGCTGTAGGTGCATAAGTGTTAATTGCTTCTTGATCTGAAAATCTNATNAACATATCATCTTGTGTTGCTGTNTTTCCAATTGTTGTTTCTGTTGCAAGATGTATTAAGTGTCTTGTTGTTGGTGANACAAGTGTAATTCGACTTGCTGTTGGATTATTATTAGTTTCAAAATTAGNTGTNGTAGTNGANGCNCNATTNTNTAATGCAGATGCAGCACCACCATTCCATGTAAATGTTTTACCATTTGCAATCGTTGCAATTAANACTTCTCCAAAATTATCTAATGACCATAGNCCAGGTTCTAGAGATACNTCNGANGCNGNTGCAGCTTCACCCCAGTTACCATTTCCGTAACCAGCNACNCCCCAACCATATCCATATGTTTGTGCTCTTGGTCCTACAGGNTCGTAAGGTTTTAAACTTAAACTACCACCAGTTGATACTGTGCCAGATGCATTACTAGATTGTGTTATTGTAAATGTGCTTGANGTTGGAACNGTTATNACTTGAAANTTTTTATCTTCAAANTCAGNNTTNNNATATCCNGTNCCACCAGGTANNGTTACAGAANCTAATTGTACAATATCACCNACAGCTAAATTGTGAGCTGANTTTGTAATTGTACATGTNGGTGANCCANTTGTNGTTGCNATTGTTGCAGATGTTAATGTTGCTTTTAATGGTGTAATGTCATGAAGTTTACCTTCAAAGTATATTAATAAAAACTTATCTGTGCCTATGGCAACATATCTATTACCTGTTAAATCTGTAAAAGCGTGCATTGCTCTTGATACACCTACTATAGTATCTGTAACAAGTGATGACCATCCACCAACTTTTTCTGGTAGGCCATATCTAAATCTAACATTATCAGAATCAATCCAACGGTTTTCTGCACCAGAGTCAGAAGATTGTTTGTCTATTCCGGGAAGAAATTTGTACTCAACAAGAGCCATCTGCTAGCTCCTATATTTTATCTTTGTACGCCCAGCCTCTTGTTGCATTTACAAATACTAAAGTAAAAGCTGCGCCATTTGTACTAACTACTAAATTAGAAGCTGCCCCTAATATGTTTGAGCCATTTCTTGCAATTGTAAGATTGTTAGAATTTACATTGTTTCCACTATCAATAAATGTAACTTCATTACCAATAGCAGGTGACGCTGGTAGGGTTATTGTTACTGAACTATTAATACCGCCTGAAGATGTATCAACTAATAACTGATCGCCATCTACTGCAGTGTATGCTCCTGGTACTGTGTAGTACCCTTTGTTAATTAAACCTTTATTTACATTCGTACCATCCGAATACACTAAAGACTTAGATCCGATTGGTAAAGCTATCCCGTTCCCCGATACAGTTTTAATTGTTAATGTATAATTGTTAGATGATCTAGCCGTAGCATCTTCTACAATAAAAACTCTTTCTGCAGAGTCAGGCATAGTTACTATTCTATTAGCTGCTAGAGTGCCAGTAAGTTTGAAGTATAAATTTTTACCATTTGATACAGCGTGNTTTGATAATGCTAAAGCTACATCACTAGCTGCTACGTCAATAGCTATATAACCACTAGCTGCTTGTTCTAATATTTGTAGGTTTGTATTTGTAATTGTACCCCAGGTTCCTGATTTTTCACCCGTTGTAATTAGTTCTAATTTTAAATCACTTGACGTGCTTGATGCCATAATTCTCCTATGGGTTTAATGGGTCAATAGGCACCCATGTCCCTGTTGCGTTTGGATCTATATCGTTCCAAGATACCACATTAACAGTACCATTGGCAAGATTAAATCTGTTGCCTGTAGGCCGGACTCCAAACCCTACTGTTGCATTACCTATAGAAATATTGATTCTATTACCGTTTGGTAGCACCACAACGTTTTGAATACCTACTCCGGCAAAAGTCGTAGCTGAAAATGATGTAGCTCCAAAAAACATATTATGGTATCTCCGTCCAAGTTTGCGTTGCGTTTGTAGGCACTGCTTCCCACATTCTTAATGTTATATCAGACGTACCTAACTCAAGTCCTTCACCAGAAGGTAACGCTTTAGCTTTCGCTAATACAGTTACATCGCTTGTGCCTATATTAAATCTCTTACCAGATACAATCGCAGTTGCATTTGCTTTAGCTGTTGCATTACCAAGAGCTACTTCAAATCCATTACCAGTAACAGATAAATTACACTTACCAATAATTGTAACATTACCTATACCGATATCAAATGCGTTTGATGCTATAGTTGGCACAGCACCAGCTTTTGTAGTAACTGTTCCTTTACCTATTTCAAAACCTTTTCCTGTAACCGGTACATCTTTACCAATAGATGCTTCTGCATTACCAATACCTAATTCTAAACCATTACCTACTAAGACTTCCCTAGCTTTACCGATAATGGTTACATTACCAGTAGATATATTTACTCGATTACCTGTGACTGAGAAACTAGCATCTCCAGCTATTGTAGAATTGCCAATGTTTACATTAATCCTTGATCCAAGGACATTGACAAAAGCGTTAGGATTAAACCCTACATCTGAAAAGGGTGCGGCTGCAAAAGGTGTAGCGCCAAAATACATACGAGGTTACCTCGCAGTGTTAGGAATATTATTTGTACCTACGAATGTTTGACCCCAAGCCATGTAATTATGTTCATTACCTGCTGCATTGAAGTTTGAATCACTGTCTCTAAATTTAAATCCGTTACTTAGCAGATCTACATGGTTAGTGGTTTGTTCAGAGTTTGATAAATTGGGACTCATTCCTCTGTTACCACCATTATAACCTAATCTTTTATCAATCCAATAAAACCAATTTTTACTAGATGCTTGTTCTTTTATAATTATTGTTTGAGGTCTAAACCCAGTGTATATGAAAGCTCCATTTGAACTTGAATTACCTCTATATCTACCTATACGACAGTAACCTTGAACAGAAGTAAAACAGTAAGCTATATAATCGTCACCATTTGAGTTTACACTATTATGAGTTCCAACACTAAAGACACTTGTTGTTGGAGCAGTATCATTCCACATACCACTATTTGCTGTTCTATTACTTGCTGAGTTTAAAGATTGATAATAACCAGCTCCATCATTTTCAAAATAACAAACCCAATCTTCTGAATCATCTCTATTTTTTACCCAAATAGCTTGAGGAGCAGCTCCTAAACCATGTGGAATTGTTGCAGCACTTCCTGTGCCTGTGTAAGCAATTATTGAAAATCCAGCAGTGGCATTAAAAGAATAAGAGCTTGGTGTTATAGTACCACCTGATAACCCTGATGTTGTACCAGCTTTCCAAACACCATTAGTGTATGGTCTACCATTTTCATTCATTCCTACATAATCACCTAAAGTGTAACCATCGCTATCAAAAGAAGTTACACCATTCTCAGTATTTTCTGCGTTAGTTTGATTTGGTCTAATTAATTTTGTTGCACCCCTTACTTTGTCATAGACATTCCAGTCGTACACATGGTTTCTTACTTTACCAAGAATAAAATCAGGAGCAAAACCAAAACCAGATTTTGCATTACTGCTACCAGTTCCATCGAAATTAAGATTTGCATGATGAAGTAAAGATTTATTTATAGTTGTAAAAGCCATTATATATTTAATCCTTTAGTTGATAGTGCTGTGTATCCTGATGGTACATCATATTCAAATTCACCAATACCAGATGCGTTAGTACCAGCAGATGATATTGCTGTTGTATCAAATATTCCATTTCCAAAATTAACACAACCTGAAGCATCTTCAACAGAAATTGTTGGAAAGTAAGCTTGATCAGGAGCAACAATAGTATAACCATTGTTTGATGCTGGATTTTTAGAATCTTGATAAGTTCCGTTTTTATGCCAGTAAATTTTTAAATTATCCATATCTACTGCCATACCTATTACATCAGATGAAGTAAAAGAATCATAACCTGTTCCTGTTGAACTACCACTATAATATAAATTACCTCCGTAATGGTAAGAATAACTATTTGCATATTCACCACAATATCTATTTTCTCCATCTTCAGTTCTATCTATAACTCCAGCTAATTTAGAATCAGAAATACCATATGCAAGTTTAGTTCCACTTACTCCTTTAAATTCCATATAATATTTACCTTGACCATTAAACATTCCAATACTTCCAAAACAAGAACCCCAAGCGCCATTGGATTGACTAAATTTATTATTACCACTAGCAAATGAACCAGCTGACGATCTAACTAAATTATTTAATGTAGCAAAGTTATGACTCGGACAATCTTTAGTTTGTGTAAGTGTACCATTTGTTGTAAAAGAAACATTATTACTTCCACTGTCTAAATCTAGGTTAGCTGCATTTTCAAATAAAAGATGACAAGAATTAGAACCTGTTCCACCATAGTTTATTGTTGGATTAGTAATCGGTTTCCACTCACCAGTTGTTGTATCTGTTTCACCAAAAGTACTTGCATCATATTTATAACCTTGAATAAAATAAACATCAGACATTATACCTTCAAAATCATTACCACCTAATGTGCTACCTTCACCTATTCTAAAAGTATAATCTGTATTCCAACTTGTCGTAGCATTTTGAGAATAAATAGTGTTTGTGCTTAAAGAAGGCTCTTCACCATTTACATAAANTTTTGCAGTTGGAGAACCAATACTACAATCAAAGTTAGCAACNATATGATACCAAGCATTNGTATCTNTATANNNTGCNTTAGTTTTNANATTTAANANATAACTATTCCTATAATCTTGAAAACGTAATGTACCATCACTTCCAAATCTTAAACTTCCCCAATAAGAACCACTGTAATAAGAAGTCATTAAATCTTGTTCTTGTACTTTTGCTATTTTAACCCACAAAGAAATTGTAAGTAGTTTTTGGTTATTAGCAGCTAGGGTTCTTGAAATATATGCAGCCATTAGTTAAATTGTCCTCCACTTGATAATCCTACTGTTACAGTAATAGAAAATGATCTATCTACTGTTTGTGCCTCTGCATCCGTAGCCCTTAATGTAAAGTTATAAGTTTGTGCAGATGTAGGACTTGGCGCTGTACCTGTTATNGCACCATTTGAAGCCAAGCTCAAATTCATTGTTGCAGCAGGTGTGTTAGCGTTAGATGTTAAAACCGATGTTGTTTCTGTTATCGTTACAGCTGAATCTGATGAAGCAGATACTGATAAATTTACTGTATCTCCTGCTGCTACCGTACCAATAGAACCAGCGTTGGTGGAGAAAGTCGGATCTGCAGAAGCTGTGATAATCGCATTTGTACTTCTTGCAGCTAGTCCAGAATCTAATTCTACTCTTACATAATAACTACCTGTTGCTAAAGTTACGTTAACAGATAAGCTTGTAGCACTACTCAAACTAACTGTGTTTGCATTTGTAATACCGCCATCTGTTTTAATAAATTCTACTCTTGGTATTCCAGTAAAACCTGTACCTGTAATATTTATTGTTGTTGCTGATGATGGTGCAATTGTTTGAGATACATCTGCTACAGTAGGTTTTGTTTCTTCTACAGTTGTAAAAGATAATGTCCCTGATCCGTTAGTCGTTATCGCTTGACCATTTGTACCATCAGCTGTTGGTAATTTTAAAAATACACCGGTGTTAACTGTTGGTGAATTATGTATTGTGTGATTACCCATGTTCGCGTGTGATGAACATTGGTAATATAAAATGCTTGGTGTATCTTTATCTACAGCAATTGTTGTGTGCGCACCTGCTTGACCTGGTGTGCCAGAAGTAGTTACACCCGTAGTAAATTGTGTAGTCTTACCAACGTCGTTATAAAATCTTAAAGGATGTCCACCACCATTTCCATTAGAAGCATCTGATTGATCAAATTTATAATAGTATGGTTTTGCTGTATCATTACCTTTTAATTCTATAACCGGTGATTCAATACCATTTATAAAATATGCATTAGAACTACCAACACCACTATAAGGATGTGCTGTAGTTTTAGTTGCAACTGTAACTGTGTATACTATTGGAGCAGATGAAGATGCATAAGGACTAAGAAAACCACCGCCACCAGAATCTTTACTGATGATCAGGTTTCCGTTTTGGTCCTGTATTGTATCTACTTTTAGTATACTACTCATAATTATCTTGCCGTTGCTGCCACATTATTACTTGCTACTATAGGTCTTTCCGCTATTGCTAAACCATACATCATATTACCATTTGAATAGTTAATATCTGATGTACTTCCACCTCTAATCTTAATTCCATTTGATAAAAAATCACAAGCTATATCACCTGTTGTTGCTTCAGTATTAGCATTATGTGGCGCTAATTTTTTATCTATTTCGTTACTTGGATTTCTTGCATTGTCAGCTATCATCCATCTACCACTATTATTAATATTAAACATCATAAAGTAAGCAGGTTTAAAACCAGTATATAAAAATGGGCCATTACTATCAGCATTAGCATACCAACCACATAATCTTTGATAACCAATAACATCTGCAAAGGCATACGCAATATATGTGTCACCACTATCATTTACTTGACCCGCTGTTCCTATACTAAATACTGTGTTTGTAGTAGCAGTTCCATTCCAATAACTTGAAGCAGTAGAAAAACCATTTGTATCAAAAAACATCGCTCTACCTTCTTGACCATTTAGTTGTGTCTGAGGTGATGAGCCACCTAAAGGATTATAATAAATAGCCCAACCATCTGATCCACCTACTATTTTTTTAACTATTACAAGACTTGGTGCTGTGCCTAATCCATGTGCAATAGTTCCGTTACTTCCTGTTCCAGTATATTGATAAATTCCAAAACCTGATGCTGCACTTATACTGTAAGACGTTGGCGTAATAGTCCCACCTGATATTCCCGATGTTGTTCCAGCTTTCCAATTCCAAGAAGTATAATTATAATTACCATTTACAGAACCATCTGATGAACCAATAGTAAAACCATCACTATCAAAACTTGTTAATGGAATAGAATTACTTTGAGCGCCTGTAGAATTTGGAGTTACATAATTAGCAGCACCTCTTACAGCATCAAATACTCTATGACTCTCACCATAGTTTCTAGCTTTTAACCAAACCCAATCAGGTTGAAATCCAACTCCTGTTATTGCATTTGAAGATGAATTATTACCTGTGTAAAGTTTAGTATTAAAATAGTCTGATCCTTTATTTATAGTTGCATATGCCATTATTCGTTTAATCCTTTAGTTGATAGAGCTGTGTAACCAGTTGGCACATCATACTCAAATTTACCGATACCTGATGCGTTAGTTCCTTCAGAAGATATTGCAGTAGTTTTAAAATATCCATTACCCATATTCCAAGATACTTTATCAGAACCATATTTTGTTTCTGAATAAGGCGCCCATATTCCACCTCTACCAAGATCAGGCATTGAATAAGCTCCTGTTCCTGAACTTCCTGAAGTTGGATCTCCTGAATTTAACCATGTTCCATTTTTTCCAAAATATAATTTTTTATTTGTAAGGTCCATCGCAAACATTAAAATATCATTAGCTACATAAGTTCCAAACTCTGATGTCATTGTAATACTACTATCACCACCATATCTAATTCCACTACTATTTTGCCAACCTATAGCATAAGGATCATCTGTCCAAGCTACATCACCATTTCCTGGATTATTATTTAAAGTAGCAAATAAATTAGCAATACCATGTCTATGTGTAGTATTTGAAGTTGAACCCCATACACCTTCTATTTTAAACTCCCAATAGAACTTGCCTGTAAAAGCTGCTATAGTTGCTGGGATAGCTTGCCAATCATTAGGCGATTGATCGCCATTGTGAAGATTAGCATTTTCAAAAGTTAAAGAAGAATTGCCTGGTGCTAATGGATTCATAGTAGGAAAAACATTATCAGGACAATCTTCAGTTGGAGTTAGTGTACCACTTGCTGTAAAGTTATTAGAATTACCTGATTGGTCTGTAACAGAAGCATTATCTTTAAGTAAAAAGAAACCATTAGTTCCGTATGTCACTGACGGTGCAGTATTTATTTTCCACTCACCAGTGCTAGCATCTGTGGAACCAAAAGTTGATGCTTGATAAACATAACCATCGGTAAAATGAACATGGCTTAATAAACCATTTAAATAATTACTAGCACTACTGCCATTATAATAAGANCCTACAGTATGCGTTCCTGATACATTTGCGTCTGCATCTTGAGATGGNTNAGTTTCTGTTTGAAAACTAGTTTCTTGAACTCCATTTACATATAATTTCATTCTATTAGAACTTGTTGATTCTGTTGTATCTAAAACTGCTACTATGTGATACCAAGCTGATGGATCTCTAAATTTTCTATTTGTTCTTAATCTACCAATATTTGTTCCACTCACTTTACAAATAAAATTTATTTCATCATCAGTATTAAATTCAACTTGTGACCTATTATTAGCATCTGTAGTAGTATTAAACACAAATTGATCTGCTCCTTGACCGCTTTTTTTTAACCAAAAAGATAGAGTAAATTTTTTAGTGCTAGTTGGTGTTCCTGATGTTCTATATATTCTTGTTGATGCCATAATATTATCCTAGTTAAACTGTCCTCCTCCTGTTGCTCCAAATGATGATTGTAGCGTAAAAACTCTATCCGCCGTTTGACCTTGAGCATCTGTTGCTCTTAACGTAAATGTATAAAGAGTTGGAGTAGTGCTACTACCACCAAAGTCAGTAGTAGTTATCACACCTGTTGATGAATTTAAAGCGCAATTTGCTTGTGATGCATTTGTTAAAACATTTGTTGTTTCACTAAAAGTTACTGTATCACCAGAAGCAGCTACTGTTGCAACTGTTCCTGAAAAGTTTCCAGCTATTGTTCCTAATGAACCAGCCGCTGTTGTCCAGCCTGGTGCATCAGATACTGTTAAAAGTGCTGATCCTGTTCTAACAGCATTACCATCGTTATTCTCAACTCTTATAAAATATGTGCCATCAACGGTTAAAGTAAAGTTTGCTGTAATGGATGTAGCACTTGTAAACGCGACTGAGTTAGCTGCAGTAACAGCTCCATTAGAGGCAATCGCTTCAACTTGTGGAATTGATACAAAATTAGTTCCTGTGATAACAACGTTAGTTGCATCGTTTGTTATAGTCGATGGACTAATTCCTGAGACAGTTGGTTTAGTTTCACCTACAGTTACAGATCCTCCAAGAGAAACTGGAGAGCCATTAATTGTAATAGATGAGTTTGCTAAAGCAGCGTTTTGAATAGCACCACCTGATGTTGCAGTAAATGTACCACCAACTGTTAAGTTTGCGCTTGCAGGTACAGTTATTGTATCGCCAGCATCTCCTAACTGAACTCCTGTTCCTGATCGTGGACTTATTTTATTTACTTTTACTTCACTCATAATTAGTTTCCAGTCGCTGCTATATTATTTGATGATACTAAAGGTTCATCTGCAAAAGCCATATAGACATATGAACCACTAGTATTATTGTATACGTTGTTAGTGTTTTTTATTTTAAATCCATTAGATAAAAAGTTTACGTGATAACTTGTAGATGTTGCCTCAGCACCATTACTCTGTGCTTCTAATAAAACATTTTGAGGGTTACTACCATAAGATATGCTATTTACAGTAGGTCTTTTATTATCCATTAAAATCCAACCATTAGCACTATCAGTTCTCTTCCATAAAATCCAAGCTGGTTTAAATCCACAATTTACAAAAGGTCCCCAAGTTGATCCGTTACCTTTATAAGAACCAATCTTACTAAACCCAGTCTTTTCTGCGAAGCAGTAAGCAATTATAGTATCACCTGATTTATTTGTACCATCAGCAGAACCAACACTAAATACTGATGATGTTGGGTCTGTATCATTAAATCTATTTGATGTTGTTTGTGCGGCATTAGTTGTATCTAATGAAAGAAACTTTGTAAATCCTAATGACTTATGACCCACTATCCAACTTTCTGCTGTTGATGTATTTTTAATCATAACCATTTTAGGTGCAACTCCCAAACCATGACCAATTGTTGCATTAGAACCTGTGCCTGTGTATTTAGATATTGAAAAACCAGCAGTAGTATTTACCGAAGTGTAAGTTGTGTTTATAGAACCATCTGTGTTTGATGAACCTTGTGAGTTCCCTGCTTTCCAGTTCCATGCTACATAATTTACACCATTTCCGTTTCCGCCAGCATCAGTTCCTAAAGTAAAACCATCATTATCAAATGATGTAACACCTGAGTAAGTTGCTTCAACAGAATTTTGGTCTGAATATATTTGTTTTGAAGTTCCTCTTACAACATCAAATAATCCACTATTATAAGCCTGACTTCTTGCCTTGTACCATACCAAATCAGGTTGGAAACCCACACCAGTTTGTGCGTTTCCTGCTGAACCATTACCTGTCCAAAGTTTAGTATTAAAATGATCTGATGGTTGAAAAGTTATATAGGCCATTATCCAAACTCCTTTATGTTTTTAGTGTTTAATGTATAAAAATTTTTAGCAGCACTATCAAAATTAGCTGCTCCACCCTGATTTGGTGAATACTTAAATGTGCCCTGATTATTGGCATCTGAATAAGTAGTTCCTGTTAAAGCTGTTGTACCAAACACACCACTACCAAAATTAACATTTGTTAATCCATCATATACTGCTGTAGCTAATAGATAAGGTTTACCATCAGCATTAATATCTAATCCTGTTCCACTATTTTGTAGTGTTCCGTTCTTCGCAAAGTATAATTTATTATTGTCAAGGTCGACAAATATTCCTATGTAATCTGTACTACCATAACTTGCACCATAAGACGCACTCGTACTTGCAGAAGTTGTAGAATAATATCTGTAACCATTATTACCATAATAACTCTCTGCATAACCATTTGAGTTTGATTGTATTTCACTCTCAGGTTGGGTTTTATTAGCATTCATTTTTGCTGAACTAGTAATACCATAATGAACATAATTACTTGAATTAGTATGACCATATCCTTCAAAATACCACTTACCACTTGATACTTCAAATGTAGCAGGCACTGTATTCCAAGCTGTTGTATTGCTGTTTGCAGTTGTATTTCCATTTGTTAAAAATAAAGAAGAACGATATTCAATAGTATACAGAGGATTTAAAGTAGCTAAGACACTTGATGGAGTGTCTACATTTTGAGTTAATGTTCCTGCTGTAGTAAACGATTGATTATTACCACTGCTATCTAAATCTAAATTAGCTGCGTTTTCAAATTTTAAAAAGAAGCCGTTAGTTCCATAAGTAACTGTTGGATCAGTTATTGGTTTCCAAATTCCACTAGTAGAATCAGTTTCTCCAAAAGTTGTTGGTGTATATCGTGTTCCATCAACCCAATGATAATGGGCTAAAAGACCATTAAAATAATTAGAACCATTTTGACCACCAATATAAACAGTACCAGCTTCATTAAAACTCATATTACCTGATGAACTTGGATTGTTTCTATTTTCTAAATCTTTCATTTCAGTTCCATTAATATAAATTTTTATTCTATCATCTGCTGTACTATCTGTGCTATCATAACCTACTACGAGATGATACCAAGCTGAAGGGTCTTCAAAAGTTCTTACAGTACGTAATGTGTATGCCTGACTACCACCTTGCAAACCTTCTACTTCAAGTTTGTTAGCTGAACTAATTCTAACTCTACAGTTATTATTTCCATTTTCTAAATTATAAAATAAAAATTGCTCAGTATTTATTTCTACTCTTTTAAACCAGCAAGATAAAGTTGCTATTGTGTGACTTCCTGCACTTGATATTGTTCTTGATAGTTGTGTACTTGCCATAATATTATCCTAGTTAAACTGTCCTGAGTTGTTTATACCAACTGTTACTGTTATAGTAAACGCTCTATCTGCTGTTTGTCCCTCAGCATCTGTAGCTCTAATTGTAAAACTGTATGTTGTTTGTTGGGTAGCCCCTGACTCTGTACCAGTTAATGTTGATGTACCACTACCACTATTAAGTGACATACCGCCTGGAAAAGTGCCTGATACTTTTGCCATAGAAACTGAATTAGTTGCTGTCAAATTTATTGTACCAAAACTTGAACCAGCTGCAAAAGATCCTAAAGATCCTGCACTAGTTGTCCACGCCGGAGCGTCTGAAATAGTTAGTACTTGAGAAGAACCCTGAGCAACTTGAACCGCGTTACCATCTGGATTCTCTAAATATAATAAATAAGTTCCATCTACACTAATTGTAAATTTTGCTGTGATACTTGTAGCACTAGAAAAAGCTACTTCATCAGCAGAAAATCTTTGACCTGTGCTATTATTAATTGCTGTAACCACAGGTATTCTTTGAAAATTTGTTCCTGTAATTGTAATAGTGGTTTGTGCATTTGTAGCAACGGTTGGACTTATATTAGTTATTGTAGGTTTAGTTTCACCGATCGTAACAGATCCACCTAAAGATACAGATGATCCGTTTATTGTAATAGATGAGTATTGAAGTTTTGCATTAACTACTGAACCATTTGGTAAAGTTATAGTACCACTTGAAGCATCAAAAGTTGCACCTGCTGGAACTGTAATCGTATCACCATTCTCACCAACTTGTAATGACGTTCCTGATTGAGGTATTATTTTATCTACTTCTATCTGACTCATTATATAATCACCAACGTCCCTGTTACTGTAACATTACCCGATACTGTTACTGGTCCTGCTAAAACTCCTGAGTCCATTGTTTGTGTATCAGAAATTGTAGAAGCGTGTGTTGTTACATAAGTTGTAGCTGTCATACTTGCAGACGGCGCACGTTTTGCAGGGTAAGTACAAAATACAGTTTTAGTTCCTGCTTGAAAATCCACAAGGTTGTCTGAGTTTGAAGAGGAGATAATGGTATCTCTGGATAATGTATCAGGTGATGCATCTGTTACAGTTCCGATACCTACTTCAAATTCAGAAGTCCCATCGTGAGATATACAGTAGAACGTACTATTTGTAGTTCCAATACCGGCAACAAAAGTTTCAAAACCTGTTTCAGCTGTAGCTGATAGGTTTATAGTTCCTGTGCCAGTAGACGTACTCGTCTGTTTAACTCTATCGTTAAGTACAAAAGCCATTTAATTAATCCTTCTATTACGCGTCGCCTAATCTAATAATAGCATTTGAAGCATCAGCAGTAGGAAACTGAATAACAAAGTCTCCGTTAGTTGCTGTTTTATTGCCACCAAAATCTAAAACTAGTACAAGCTCGTTTCCGCCCCCAGTTGTTTTATAAATAGCAGCTCCTGCAGCAGTTAACGTTACAGATGGGAAAGTTAAATCTTGAAAGTCAACGAATGCAGTTGTTGTTCCTGCAATACCTTCATTTGTTAACGCATTTCCACCCGCTGTGTAAGCTGTTCCTGACGAACTTACTTCACCGTTTGATGTTCCTGCTAAGTAGACCGTAGAGGCCGTACTATAAGAACTTATGCTAGTGTATAAAGCACACTTAAAAGCATTTCCTCCATTTCCAGAAGTGTCAAAATTAAATGTTCCTTTTAACAAGCCGGACTTGAACGAATTTGGTACTATATTTGCCATATCTTATATCTCCTTATTATGGTGATGGTGATTTAATACTATTACGAATAACACCATCTTGATATTCGTCTCTGCGTCTTCTACCTTCTTGTTCGATAGAGTACGATGCCGCTGCTCTCTTATATGCCGCTTCATAGTATTGTAACATATCCACTGGACCTTTCAAGTATGCATATGCTTCTACTAACGCAGCGTATAAAAGTAAGTCTTGATATTTGTTAGATAAGTAAGTCCCAGATCCGCTTTTAGAAGCGTCTGTAAGACTCACAGGTTGTTTCATATACGCTAATGTAATCTCATATGTAGCGTTTGGTGTAGGTGCCACCACCCAAAAATTTGCATCCCAGTTTGCATAATACTTCGGTATTCCAGAAGCTGTGCTTGGCGTATCATAAAAAGCCGCCATATAACTAGTGTCCTTCTTTTCTAAAAACGTTTGTGTGTTTGGTGTTACGTTTGTATCTTTTAGTTGAACATATCTAATATTTCTAAGATCAGAAGGAATAGTTACATATCTGTTTCCAACAGCTAGGTTAGATGTAGCGTAGTGTCTATTATCGTCAGAATCTATTTCTCTATAAATTCTATTCTCAGCATTTTGTATAAATCTATTTACGACTGCAGTTGTTAAAACTCCGCTATCTACTTCTGTATAATTTCTAATATCGTCTGTTATATTTGTTAAAGTATATGCCATTATGCGTCTAGAGTTACTGGTCCTGCTGTAACTGTCATGCCTCCTGCTTGTTCTGTTATAGTAGGGGTTGACCCTAATGTAAACGTATACTTATCTGTTGTTGTAACTGTAATTGTAAAACCAGACCCAGCTGTATAAGCTGTTGAAGCCAGTCCTCCTGGTGAACCCTCTACGTTTCTAAATCTTACCGTATCATTTGTAGATCTCCCATGATTTATTTCTGTAACAGTTATTGTTGTAGATCCACTAGTTATTGAAAAAGGATTAGATCCAAGTAATCTAGCAACTGCAGGTTCAACTCTTGCAGGTCTTGCATTACGTAAACCTTGTGGCTCAGCTGTAAATCTTTTTGGTTCTAGTTGTGGATGTTTCTTTTCATACTCAGATATGTGAACTCTTGCTCCATTCCATTCTACTCTCATTTCTTTATATGGAAATTCTAAACCCGATCGATCAGATATAAATTTTGCATATTTACCAACAGCCATTAATTAACCTCCGTAAAGTAAGATTTAGGTGTTATGTACGTGCTTGATGATGAACCATCTTCAGATAATGCTCTTTGTAATTCATCTTCATAATATAATTTAAATTCTTGTGTTCTTTGTGGAGCATACTTTTGTGATAAATAAAAAGTTAAACCAGCCACCATACAAGGTACAAATCTGTATGGAACGTCTGTTGCATTTGTATAAGCTCCTGCATCTTCAATTCTTGTTACGTAATAATAATTTAAAAATTTTCCTGCCTGTGATGCACCAGGTGTTTGATATAAAGTTATTGTAATTCTATCTATAAATCTTTGTACAAAATATTGTGATGGCTGTCCTGTAGATGTTTTATTAGATAAAGCTTGATATGCAGATCTTGCTATTTTAGTTAAAGGTGTATCAACGTTGTTATCTCTAAAGCTAGCTTCTAAAATATCATCAACACCATAGACAGCTGTTGCATCAGATGTACCATCTGCTGTAGATCTAAACATTGTATATACGGCTTGTCCGTTTACTAATGTAATATTATTGTTTGCAACTTTCCAATAATGGATTCCACGGTTCTCCCATTCTTGAAACATTATATTAAGAGATCTTCTAGAAGTTTTTAATTGATATCCAGTAACGTTCTGAATACCCATTCTTTCAAATGACTCTTCTATAATCTCATCAATAGAAAAGTGTTTTTCAAACTTATGTGTTCCAGAGGTTGTGTTTGCCATTTGACCTCCTACTTATCTATAATAACAGTTACCGTAGCAGCGTTAAGAGCAGAAACAGTCATTCCACCCTCAAATAATATTCCATCTTCTGCAAGATTGTATGCAAATACATCACCTGCTGGAACATCTACTTGAAACTGAGTTACTGAATTTCCGTCTTGTAAAGTAACTGAACCTGCAGAACCAGATGAGGCTAAAATAATTCCTCTTAATCTAGTTCTTCCTGCAAATACAGAACCTGTTGAACTCTTTCTAACTGCTTTTACATCACTCTTCATTATCCAGTGTATCCTATTGTTACGGAATCTGTATTAGTTAAATCTAAAAAGACTCCTGTTTTAAATCGTATACCAGAACCAGGAACAAATACATCTAAACCTTCAGTGCCAAACTTAGCTTGAAACTCTACAGGTCCACCTGTTCCAGTTCCATCATGTAATTTAACAATAGCGTTAGCAGCACCATGAGCCATAATATATGTTACTCTACATGGTCCTAAATCAGTTCCGCCACCAGTAATAGTTTTAAATGCTCCATCACTTGTTCTGTTGGTAAACTTTTGATCACTTACAAATGATCCTCCACCTGCCATAATATTCTCCTTCAATTTGTATGGGGCCGAAGCCCCACACTAAATTATTTATTACGCTTCTTTTGCAAATACACCTTGCACATCAACAATCGTCCAATGCGCTGTTGAGTTTAAAGATGCACATACTACAAAGTCACCAACTTTTGATGTAGCTTTTGTATTAATGATATCTTTGTTATCTGTCAAAGAATCAGCATACAAAATACCATCGTTAGCATTTGGGCTAATTGTTAATGCGTTAGTTCCATCAGGAGCTGTATTTACAAATGTAAATATTCTTCCTTTAGAAATTGCAGGTAAAGTAAATACCACACCATCAGTAGATGATGTAAAAGTTTTACCAGAATCCGCATTCGTAACTGTATAGTTAGCTGTTTTGTTTTCTAGATTAAATCCAGTAACGCCTGATTCGTTAAACTTACCCTGCAGAACTGGTCCTCTAAATAGAGTTTTTGCCATAGTATTATCCTCCTAGTTTTGTCGAACGCAGTCTCTAGGCCGTCGACTATACTCGTCTACGTTCTGATTAATTGTATAGTGACTATTTTATATAGTAGATTTAAGTAGAGTGCAAGGGATTGCGTAGTGAATGTGCGTTTTCAACGATGTAGCTTTTTATTAAGTAGCTACTGAAACTTGTGGAGCCGAATCAGCAATCGCATTTTCTCTAGCAGCAATCTTAGCTTCTTCTAGCTTAATTTCATTGATAACTTCTCTTATCTTGCTATCAATTCTGACCATATCAAGAGTATATTTACTATGTTTATTATACTCTTGTTGCCAGCTCAACTCCAAGGACGTTTTTTGTTTGTAAAGGTCTTGAATCATTTACAATCTCCTCGTATGTTAACCATGTTTTCCTCTGACTATAAAAATCAGATTTGTCCCATTTTATATCACCTTTTCCTAGTTTGTCAATGATAGAATCTTCTAAAGGTTTACCCTCTTCAGATGCTTTAACAGTGAAATCTGCTAAGTATCCGTAGGCTCTGACTTTGATTCTGAAGGTTTTCATGGTTCTTCCTTTCTATGACTGAAATGAGGCGGGATTGTGTCCCGCCTCAAATTTATTGATTAAGCACCAGATGTACCGAAAATACCTCTAGGGTCAGATACGCCAAATACGTATCTTTCTCTAGCTTTGTATCTTACGTTTCCAGTATCGAAATCACCTTCCATTTTTGTAGTTAATGGAGCTCTTTCAAGATGTTTCATTCCGTTAGGAACATCAGTGATCAAGAAGAAAGCATCAGGATCAGTTAAGAAGTGGTTGATTGAATAACCACCTGGAACCATTCCCATGCTAACTAATGCATTGATGTCATTGTCTGCAGTTCCAACTCTTTGTTGAGATTTCATTAATCTCTCCGCTGTAAATTGTAACTGAGATGGAATAATCATCTTAGTTGCTCTAGCAGCTATTTTTAAACCTCTTTCATCAGTTAAACCTGCAATGTCGATCATTGCTTGTTCTAATGAAGTTTCGTTTAAATCTGAATCCGTCGCTAACTTGTTCGAGAAAGTACCATTAATAGTCGCGTGGTTAGTTGCAAATAAATTGCTTCCATCACCTGACTTAAAGTTACCATTGAACCCGTTGTTTAACGGAGACACTGCTTTGATTTGTTTCGTTTGAGCCATGGATCTTGCCAATGCTTTTGTATACCTTTGAGCAAGTCTGTCGTATAAGTTGTCCTCAATCGCTTCCTCAGTGATAGCAAACCCTAGAGAGATTGTCTCATGAGTGTATCTTGCTGTGAAAGTTTCTTGAGCTTTATCGAACTCTACTCCAGAACCTTCTGGTTTTACTTTAGCTTGACCGAATCCTGATAACATTACTTCCTCTTCGAAAGCTCTGTCAGATGACTCAGTTGTGTATATCTCAGCATGCTCTTGGTCATACTGTTTATACTCCAGGCCGAATAGGGCATTCAAACCTGGCTCTAGTTCTTTGACTAGTTGATTACGTGATATTGCCATAGTTATATACTCCTATTATACCCCAACGTGTTGCTTGAAGAAGTGTTCACTGATTACAACTCTCCATACTACACCTGCTGATGTAAGATCGTTGTTATCAGGGTCTCTTGAAAGCCCCACTATTTTTACTTGTTTTGATGCTGAATCACTTAACGAACTATCATCTAGAGTTGTTCTAGAGATATAGTTAGGTGAAGCACCCGCAGAATATGAAATATCTGCTGTGTTACCTACGTCCAATTGCTGTGATGAACTAGCATTTGATCTAATCTCATACATTTGATGAGGATCATCATTTACTAGTGCAACAATATCTGTAGCAGCATTACTGCCTAATAGATATGCTTGAAACGTTGGCTTGCTTGTTGACGTGTCAGTGTAGAAAACACCATTTAGGGAACCTAAAAGTTGTTCTGTACCAGCTGCAGCTACTGCTGCTGTACCTGACGTTGCCATCGTAACCAAATCTTGGTTGTAGATAGCTGTCGCAGATGCTGCTACAGGGTATTCTCCTAGACCTGCAGTGTTTGCTGACTGACCTGCCATTTTAATTGGTTTCATTCCGAAACCAGTTGTTGACGCGTTAGCCATAGTCATTACTCCTTATGTACCTGCCCTTGCGGGCCTCCGGTACGGTTTATATTAATTCGCTGGTTTCGAATTGTTAAAAAATTAACTTTTCTTGCCACCGAAGGTTACACGAGTATTTCTATCTACTGAGATAGGCATACTCTTATGCTGTTCCTTCGCAAGATCGGCGTCTATTGCAGCTTGTTGATCCTGTGCCTGGTCGGCATAGTAATCAGTTCTTTGCTGCGCGATCTCCTCTGGTACCCTTGTCAGCACAAGGCCTCCGTGCCCGATCACCCCTGCGTATTTGCCATCAGCGATTGTGGGAAAGTCCTCTTCGGGATATTCGTCAGCTCTAACTAATTCATAACCAGATCTTAATCGACCTTGTATGTTTTTAGTGTCTACGAACCCTAGGATTTCTATCCTGACCCATCTGTGTCTAAATCCATTTGGCGCGTTGGGCGTATCTAAGTACGATGGTGGAGCCCAAACTTTAGGTTGTTCTTTTACTTTAACTTCCTTAGCTCTAGGTTCAACTTTTGTTGAATCACTTTTGCTAGTTTGACTCGCACGATTTGGCGTTTTATTGTTTTCCATATGCTTATGCCTCCTTCGTGTTCATAAGTTGTTTCGCATATTCTTCTAGCGGCACACCTAATTTTTTAGCAATTGCTACTTGAGAAGATGTGAGTCTCACTGTTTTAGCGTTAGCCTTTGGACTACGCGTTGCAGAGGCAACGGTTTGTGTAGGTTTGCTAACTGGTTTACTAACAGGTTTATCAAATTTATGAGGAAATTCCAACCTAATTCTTTTGTCTATTTCCTTATAATATTCGTCAGATTTAGGGTCTATCCCTTCCTCTTCTGTTAATTTTCTATGAAGATCAAAGGCAGTATAAGTCATAGCTGAATCTGTTCCAAACCATTCATTATTACTTGCCCATGCCTCAGCTTTTGGATCTGGCTGAGCTGCGGGTTGTTGTTGATTAATAGGTTGTTGTTTAGGTGCTTCTTTAGCTGCCTTTTCTCTCATTTCATTTTGAGTTTTAAGTTCAGCTAGTCTACCTTGTTCATAACCTAATTGTGAGATTGCTGTTAAAGCTTCTGTTTCAGATTTTGCATCATCATTCTGACGTGCAGCTGTAAGTTTAGCTTGTGCAGCAGCTAACTGTCCAGAAATTCTATTCTCCATTTCTGTTGTATAGTCTTTATCTAGAGTATTAGCTTGAGTTTTAAACTCATCTCTTTCTTTTTTAACGCTTTCAGCATAACGCAAAGCTTCTTCTCTTTGCCTTTCTGCTTCTCGCATTTTTTTAGTAAGCTTAGCTATTCTTTTCTTAACTCCTTCAGAATATTCTTCAGCTTCCTTACCTTCACTTTTTTGTTTATTATCTTCTTGAACAACAGGCTGCTCCACAGGTTTCTCAGATGAGTCACCGGCGACACCACCGTCTTCAAGTTTTGTTTCAGGTTGTTTTTCATTTGTTTTGTCCTCTGTCGCTTGTTCTACAACGACTTCTTCTTTTTCGTTTTCTTTTTTTTCTTGTGGCAGTTCTACTTCAACATCCGGACCCGATGTATCAATATCAACTGTTTTGTCTTCTTCTTGCATAGTTTCTCCTATGGTTATTAAAATTCGTGGAAGATATCTTCAGGGTTTTCCACGGTCGCTAAAACTTCGTCATCATTGAGAAGTCTTATCTCACCCCCATCTATTTTAATTCGTGATCCGGCATATCTTGCAAAGATAATCCAATCACCTTTTTTACACCAGGGTCCTTCTGGGTATCTTTCTTTGTCATAGCAGTGTGGACCCATTCTTAAAACTAAACCACAAGTTGATGCTACTTGTGATCGTTCAACTGTTTCATCTGCTAGTATTATTCCACCTTTTGTTTTCTCTTTTTGTTTAAAAGGTAAGACTAAAATTCTCCAACCTGTAGGTTCAGGCAGTTTTGATTCTTCACTAATCTCTTTTTTCTTTGGCTGTTCAACACCAACAAGATTTTTATTTGGTGTTATTATTTTTTGCTTTGATGCTGATAATTGTTCCTTTACTGTCATTTTGCTCCTTTTTGTTTAGCAGGGTGGATATTTCCTGTAATAAACTCTCGTAAGTTCTTACTTGACCTAACATATACTGGTATCTTTCCATACTGTCAATAGCTCCGCTAGCCATTAATTCTTTAACGTCTTCTCTTCTTTGTTTTATTATTTTAATAAAATGTTCAAATAGTTCCATTATAATTTAAAGTGTTGTAGTTCGTTTAATTTTTCCTGAGCATCAACTATATTCTGTAAAAGTTTATCTATTTCTTCTAAATGTTGTGGATGCTCACCTATGCCCACAGGTCTTTCTAGATAAATTTTTATAGTAGCGTCTGCTTCGGAAATTTTTGCGTTATATTTATCTTCTAATGCTTGTATGATTGCGTCTCTTAACATTTCCATCTCCGTCTTGCCTGACGGATTCTGGAATTAGGATCATTTCTTGTTTTAGCTGATGCTCGTTTTAATTGTCCGAGTGATCTTGCGCAGTATGATTTTCTGCGTTTAGCAGCTTTTGATCCAGGCTTCACTTTTCCTGTCACGGCTGTTTTTAGTTTGGAGCCGGGATTTAGTCTTCTATAGGCAGCGACACCGGCTCGGGTCATACCTGCTCCAGACTTTGTAGGTCTAAAGTTCTTCTTGTTTCTAGCAGGCATAGTTCCTTTACTCATTAAACTAAACCTCCCATGCTCATCTTTTTTCTTTTTGGTGCAAACGTTGCAGCTCTACTCGGTGTCGGGCCAGTATTTGACTTCTGTTGTTTTCTTCTTACGGCACCCGCACGTTGCCCTTTGGACATTCGTCTTGCTTTTGCAATGGGCACGCATTTTGGATAATTTTTTCTTTTTTCTCCACCACTCCGACCACATTTCGGGTATGAGCCATCTGATCGCTTGTTTGCAATATCGACCCAATTCTCTTTTACCCATGCTCTTAAGCCTTTTTTGGCCATTAGTAGACCTTTGTTGCCTTTCTCTTATTTGACATTACTTTGCCACAAGCAGTTTTGACTGATCCACCAGAACCATACATTGGTCTGATCATACCGCCACCCATAGCTTTTTTTCTATTCTTCTTACCACCTGGTGTAATTTTACCTGAGCATACACCTGATGCGTACATGTTTGCGTACGCGGATGGATAAACTTTGAATTTACGCTTTGCAGCAGCTTTACCTTTTGGACAAAGTTTTGCCATTATTTAACTTTTTTTCCTTTTTTGTAGCCCATTCTTTTTGCAACTTGTGGTGCTACTTTTTTTAGTTTTCTTATACCTTTTCCTTTTTTACCTGCTGGTATTGGTTTCGGCATTATTTCCTCGCTTTCCCAAATCCTCTAACTTGGATTGATTTTTTCTTTTTAAGTTTTTTTGTTTTCTCTCCAGTCTTAACAACTATTCCACCTGTTTTATAGTTGTCAACTCCACCAGTGCCAATTATGTTTTTGGTCATCCTGTCGAAACCNGATAAATCTGTTCCCGCAGGAAAATTAAGACCTTCAACTTGTCTTTTAGAAAATGGTAAAGCTGGTCTAGAAAGATTTCCTCCTTCTTCAAAAGCAAACATTTTATTTTGAGCTCTTCGATTTCTAGCATTCATAAATGCTTTTCCTAATCCAGCCACTGCTAATAAAGGCGCTGCTTTTCTAAGAAGTTTTTTTAGTTTTTTTGCCATTATTTTTTTCCTCCATTTCGGAATATTTGTGTTCCCTTTATACCATAAATAGATGCAACTACAAGTATCCAAAGGTTTGTAAACCAACTTGGAAGCTGTGAAAACATCTCAAAGAACAATTTTACCTTGTCCATCGCAGTCGGATCGTCTGATACGACTGCCCAGGCCAAAATAGCTACGGGCGTTGAGAGAATTATCAAAACTGCCTCGTCTTTCCAGTCTGATTGTCTCGCCTCTAGCAATTTTCCCTGGTATTGCTCCTCACCTCGAGCCATACGATCGGCATGTAAGAGTTGTGCCTCTGACATTGCCATTTTTGTCTTTTGTTTGTTAGCATAAATCTTACTTCCTGCAGAAATTGCTAATTTTATTGCGTTAAACCACATAATTTTTAATTTTTACCTCTAATTATTGTAACACCGTCTGCTGGTTTGTCCATTTTTGGTGCAGATGGTATTGTTTTACTTAAAATTGTCTTCTCAATCGAAGTATTTGCTCTTAATTTAGCTAATTCTTCGTTTTGATCCAACTTATCTTCTTGATTTTCTTGTGCCATCATGGCTTTCATCTTATCTAAGTTCAATCTTTCGTCTGCATCCTCTGCTTTTCTTGCATCGTTCATTGCTCTTAGGTCTAATTCTCTTGCTTTTAACTTAGCAATAGGATCATTTCCTAATTGACCCATAATTTGATTCTCTTCTTCCTTAAATTCTTGAGTCATATCTGCGATTAACTTAGATTTTCTAGCTTCTAACGCTAATGTTAACGTTAAAATTTGTTGTTGTGTGTTAGGATCTTGTTGCAACATTGGATTTTGTTGAACAGCCATTTGTAATTGTTGTAATTGTTGTAGCTCTTGCATAAATTCTACTTCTATTTGTTCTTGTGCCATGAAAGCAATGTGTTCAAAAATATTTTTTTCTAATGCACCAAGGACTGCAGGGTTATTTCTAGCTAAACTTGTTGCCATAAAATTTAAATGAGTTGTAATGTGCGATCTATGATCTTGACCTTTGAATGCTTGAAAAGGTTTGCCTGACATTGCTAAAATATTTTCAGACGCTGGGTCCATTGGCATAGGTTGTTGAGGCGGTGGTAATATTTGATCAATATTTTTTACACCGATTGCTTCATACATATCTCTATATGCTTCATACATATTATGTATTTGTGGATTAGACATCGCAAGTTGCAATTCTGTTTGAGCTAAACTTATTCTCTGTGATTGTGAAAATATATTTGGATCTGCAACTGGAATGATATCAATCTTGTCATCGAAATCTTGTTGCTTAATCATTCTTTGTGCACCAACAACATCGTATGGATATTCTGGTGGTAGATATTGTGAGAAGACGTCTGCTAATAATTTAAATTCTTGTTTCATTGCAGCGTACATTCTTTTGTGAATTGCTGACATAACTCTTGATCCTCTTTCAAGAAGAGCAATAGTTGTACCCACAGCTGCTTGTTGATTACCGTCTCCAACTTGCATATCAGCGATAGCTGCAAATCTTTGACCTGCTGAAACTACAACACCCATTAATTGTAATAATGTTGCTGATGGTTCTTTAAATGGCAAAGGCATAAATGCATCTCTGATGTTACCACCAGGAGCATCTACGTCTCTAAACTCACCAGGTTTAATTGCTTCAGCTTCATCTCTTAATCTAATACCTCTTTGTTTGAAACCTGCAGGTAAATTTGAAAATGTTCCTGCATCAATCAAAGATCTAAGTGTAGCTGTTGCAGTTTTAGATAAACCACCAATCATGTGTATTAATCCAAAACCATAAAAACCAAGGCCTGGTAAAAATTTAAAATGTACAAAGTAATCTATTTTTCTTCTAAGAGGATCGTCTTGTTTATAATTTCTTCTAATAGATAAAACTTCCTTACTGCCTTGATCTATTGTTACGATATACGGCAATTTAATTCCTGTTGCTTCACCTGTCTCCATATTTTTATCTTCAAACCCTTCAAGGTCTAAATCAGTGTGAAACTCTAAAATTGTAAAATCATTTTCGTCTTTTGATTTTCTAACTCCTTCAATCTCTAATTCTTTCTTGTCAACTTCTGTGTCTTGAGTGTAACCTGATTGTAATTCTATGTCTCTGTAAAAACCAGAAACTTGTTTTTTTCTTAAATCATTCTCTGACATTTTTAATCTATGTACAACTGCGTCTGCATCTTCAATAGATGTAGCAGTATAAGGAACTATCAAATCATCCGATGGGATAAATTTAGAAACGGCTCTGTCAAGAAGTTCATCGTAATAAACTTTCTTAAAAGCAGAGCCGCTTAGAGGGAGATAAAAAAGCATCTGATCGAACTCGGGTTCATACTCTTTCATCTTATTCATGAGCTGATAGTTCATGAAATTTTTTACTCGTGAGGCTTGGTCTTCTTTTTGTCTATTGATTACACCCATGATTTGAGTGTGTACTGGACCTTTAGCCGGAAGTAATTCTTTGTAAGCTTGTGCTTGAAACTGTGTTACGGCTTCTCCTAAAACTGGGTGTGTTACCCCTGAAGCACCATCAAAAGGTTGTGTTCTGTCTTCGTATTTAAATCCTAAAAGATCTAAACCTTTTACATAACTATCTTCCCATTCTTTACGAGAAGATTTGTAATTCATATAATTTGTAAAAAGCTCTGAACCTAATCTACCTAAAATATCTTCTGGTAAAATATCTGCTAGATTATCAAAATGTGTGTCTGTACCTTCTAGATTAATTTTGTTTGGTTCAAAGTTTATATCTACTGAACCATCTTCATTCTCTTGTATATCTACGCCTTCACCACCTTGTGACTCTGCAACTTTTTCTTCTGCTAGAGCGACTTCTTCTTCACTAGGCGTTGTTACGCTTGTCTCTACTACGTTTGGTAGAGCTTTGTCTATTGTTGACATTCTTTTTCTCCGAGTTCTTTACTACTATAATCTTTTTTCCAGGCACATTCAACCCTTGTGGATTAGGCCCGCTTTTTGGGGGTGGTCCCCCTCCTGGAATTAATTTAACCATTATTCGTTTAATAAGTTATATCCTTGTATACCTAAAGATAGACCAAGTCCAACTATACCTGCTCTAGATAATAATCTAAGACCTAATTTACCTAATCCTAGACTAGCGGCCTTTCTAACAACTGAAGGCAGCCCTCTTGTAAATTTTGGTGTTGACTCTGAAAATGCGGGATACAAATAATTAAGTGGATTTGTTGCAATATCTGCTACAGAATCTCCTTCTGAAATTTGACCAGCAATATCCATAGCTGCTAATGGAGCTAAAAGTCCTGGTGATGCTGCTACTCCTAGACCACGTCCTAAAGTTCTAAATCCTGTTTTAACCACGCCTGGTCTTTTTTGTTCAATACCAAATCCTCTTGCTTTACTAGCTTTGATTGTTTTTGGTGCAGTAGCAATCGTTGATCCTGCAACAAGTGCACCTGCCAATGGCAATTGATAATCTAAAATATCTGGTCTTGGCATTTCTGTTGTTATTGGATCAGTTGCCATTTCAACCAACAAACTTTTCTGTTGATCTTCGTCAGATAAATAAGTTGATGGATCATCGTTTCTAAATTCTTTTACTAAAGCTGAACCAACTCCTCCTACAACACCTGCGGCAGTAAATGATTTAACACCTGGTGATTTTAAAATATTTAAAAAAGATTGTGCTACATTCTTAACTTGACCTACCGCACCAGAAGTTGTTTTTGTATCTGCTAATTGTTGTGCTGCCTTAATTGGATCTTTGTTTATAGTATCAATACAATTTAATGAAGGACCACCTATAGCTTTATTTAAAAAAGCTTTACATGAGGTTGGAGATGCTTCAACTGCTTCAAGTAAACCGGCTTTTAAATTTTTTATAAATAATGCATTGTCTCCTGCCTCTACAGCTTTAATTGCATTTTGTGTATACACAGGATAGTTTTTAAAAAGTTCTCTTTTACTTCCACCTTGAGGCACAATTTGTTTTTTAATAAGAGCTTTTGCATCTTCAAATAAAGGATCTTGTAAGGTTCTTCCTGAAGATACTCTTTTTAAACCTTCATCAGTTAATTCATATGCTGACACAGGAACACCAAATTCTTTTCCTGCTCTTTTTCCCATTAAGTTTAATGCTTTTAAACTTTTTTCTTGTGCTTCAGGTATGTCCGAACGAATAATATTTTGAACAAGGCCTGTCATAGGTCTATCATATTTTAAACCTTTTGCTTTATTAACTTTTTCTCCTCCTAATATTGGAACTACTTCTTGTAAGGTATTCGCATCAGTCAGATCAACTGCTCGAGCAATTCCTCCGATATGTTCTATCCCTATTTTTTCTAAGTTATTAAATAAACGCATTAAAGGATCAATTCTTTGTTTCTTTACAAATCTAAAATATTGTTCACTAGTGTTTATATTTTCAGGAATAATATTTCTTTCTTTTGCTAAAGGAATTAGCTCTTCAACTTTCTTTGTATATTCTTTTAAAGTTCTTGGCGGTTTTTGTTGATCAGACCAATCTCTATATCTCTGTAACTCTTTTGCTACTTCAGGATTGCTTCTACGTTTGTTTTTTAATATTTTATTTAAATAACCAATGGGTCTAGTGTACTCAACGTTACCCGTTAATTCTTTTTTTACAAAAGCTTTGTTTTTTTCGTAATATTCTTTAGCTATTGTATATGGGTCTTTTTTATTTTTTAAATCTTTAATAAAATCTTCGTCAGTATAATCTTTAAAAAATTTTGGTGTAAACTGAGTTGAAAGGTCTGGAACTTTAAATTTTCCTTTACCTTGTCTTATAAAATATTTAATTAACATCTTTTTGTTTTGAGGAGCTTTTTCAAAACTTGGATATTTATAATATTTAGCTCCTTTTTTTAATTCTGCTTTAGAATAATTAAAAGTTGGAGCTGTTGTCTTAATTTTTAATTGAGGGTTTTCTTTAATAACTTTATAAATATAACTACTGTCCATGTTGAGTTTGGTAGCAAGCTCGGGGACATCAACTGTTTGACCTCTTAACTTCTTTAAAGCGTTTAAGATTTCGTTATATACTTTGGCCATTACACCTCCAGGATCTTAGCTAGACCACCTTCTTTCATACCAACATCGATACCTAATCTCTGTTGAATCTTCATTATCTCATCTGGAAAGTCTCGAGGATTTTTTAATGCTTGGTTTAGTATTTTAAAATATTCTGTTTTCTCTCTACCAACTAAAGTTGGATCCATAGCAATCTCTCTAAATAATTTACTAACCATAGGTCCAGTAATTCCAAACTCCTCTGCAGCAGCAAAACCTTCACCGACTCCTCTCTCTATGGCTTCTTTTCTTTTAGCTAGTCCTAATGCTTTGCCAACAAGTTTACCTCTAAAGAACGGTACACGTCCACCATCAGCAAATTCAAAGTCTTCGATGTCTACTGTTGTTGGGTCAAATCTTTTATCGGTAATTGTTCTACCTGCTGAATCTCTAACACTAACTAATCGTTCTGCAAAAAGTTGTATATCATCGGGTGTGTCTAATTTTGCGACAGCTGTTGCTACACGTGGTCCGAAATATTTTTGTACTAATAAAAACGGATCACCGAGTCCTCCGCCACCACCTTCAGTCATAGCTTTAAAATCAGATTTTGTCATCGCTGATGCTAATGTTGGACCGCCTGGAAAATTTGGATCTTCTAAATCTTTTATTCTATTTAAAAATTCTCTAGCGTTAGCTCTAACAACCGGTTGAGCATTTTCTGATACGCCAGCGTTTAAATAGATTTTGTTAACGACATCATTTAAAATTAAATCTTTATTCTTTACTCCTCTTAATAATTCTAATCCTTCACCTGATGGTAGTATGGTTTCACGTGGATCAATACCTTCTAGATCAGGATCTTGTAAAAATTTATTTTTNGTAGGATCATTTAAACCTAAATCATCTGCTTGTTTTGCAATTCTTAATGACATCAAACCTTCTTTGTCTAGATTCCTGGTCCCTGTTGCCAGATCCGTAATGTTAGCTGGCCCTGGCGGAGGCATGTAAAAATCTTTCATCTTCTTCATGTTTGAAATTAATTTATTGGCTTGAACATCGTTTAATTTACCAGCCGTTAAGTAACCCATTGCTGAGTCTAGTTCTCCTACGGCTTTGGATTGTGATAAGAAACCTAATGCTTCAGTATTAATATCTCCATCAACCATTTGTACTGGAGATTTACCTCTACCTAAAAAATTAACATTGGTTCTGGTACCAAGGACCTTGGAAAGATTGCCACCTAAACTTTGATAAAGTTTTAATGCTATATCTGTTAATGCTTTACTAGCCATAATATTCTACACGTTTCTTTGGGATCGGTTCATCTTTTGCATCCTCCGGGTGTCGAATCAATCCACCTTGTCGTATTCTCATTAGTGCTTGTGTCATGGAGTCAACATAGTCATCGTGATCTCCATTTGGAAACGCTGCACACTCTTCCACAACTTCTTGGGCAAAATGTTCATGCATCGGGGCCCAAACTTTGCCAGATTCAAAAAGTGGCGAAACTGAGTTTACCCTTGCATGTTTATCATTTCCTTTGCTCGGTGTAAAGTTGACAACTGGAATTCCCATACGTCTTAACTCAGCCGTCAGGGGTATCCCTGATGCCTTGGCCTCGATCAAAGTCATATCAGGCCTCCACCATAAATACTCTTTATGTGCCATTCTACGAAGTTCGGGGAACTCGTACCTATCTTTAAACGCCGATAATAGTATAATATTATCTCCATTATCTTCTGTCTCAAAGACTCCCCACGTAGTTATGGCTGAAAAGTCAGCAGATTCTTTTTTAAGAAAAGCTGTATCGTAAGATTGAATCTTATATTTTATTTGTGGTGGATCTTTGTGTGTCCAGTCTCTCCACCAATCTCTTTTGATAATTGCACCTTCTTCCGCTGTTGGTTGCTGCATATACTGAGCATTCCAGTTTGATACAGGTATTGATGCTTTTGTTTTTTCTAATTCGTCTTTGGTCCAGTATTCAGGCCAAACTGGTTTACCGCTTGGTAATATGGCAGGTAGTTCTACTATATCCCATTGATCAGAGTCTTCTTCTCCCTGAGCCTTGATTAATTGTCCAGTAAGATCTTTTGTAGACCAACGAGTCATTACACAAACTATTTTACCACCTGGCTGCAAACGTTGACGTGGACCTGACGTGTACCAGTTCCAGGCTTTCTCAAAAGACTTACTATCTTTTTTGATATCTTGTTCTTTGTGTGGATCGTCAATGATTAATAGATCAGCACCACGTCCTGTTATCGCTCCACCAACACCGGCTGCAAAGTATTCGCCGCCTTGTTCGGTTTTCCATTTACCTGCTGCTTGGCTATCTTCCATAAGTCTTGTATCAAAGACCTGTTGGTAATCTGCATCATCAACTAAATTTTTAGTCTTTCGTCCAAAGTCGATTGCAAGATCAGCTGTGTGTGTTGCTTGAATTATTTTTAGTTTTGGATTCTTACCTATCATCCATGCCGGAAGTAAATACGAAGCAAACTCTGACTTCGTATGCCTTGGTGGCATATTAATAATCAGACGTTTAATTTTACCCTGTGCAAGATCATTAAATTTTTTATTAATAATTTTATGGTGAGACCCCTCAATAAAATCTGGCCAAACATACTGCACAAAAGAAAGAAAGTCTTGTGTGATAAATGGTTTAGCTTCCGCTAATTTTTCAACTTTATCATTTTCAAGAAATTCTTCGTATTGTTCAGGAGTTAGGTTTTCTTTAAGGTCTTTCTCAGAAATTTTTTGTAAAATTTTTTCAGAACTCATATATTTTAACCTTTCTTCAAACGAAGTGCTTAACTATCTAAATCTTACATATATGTACGACCTTGGGACCCCTTTGTCAACATTGGGTGGGCCCGCCCTAGTTTTCAAGCGAAAAAATCTATATGTAGTGGTACCTCTACTAGATGTGGTAATGCAAAAAATGCAATGCAGTTTTTGCATAGGGGTATGGGATTTATCCCATACCCCTGTTTAATTTAGAACAATGTATTTTCTTTTTTTATTTCTTTTATATTTACATTATCTAATTTTACATCTGTTGTTTTACTCCACAAATGTTTTTTATTTATAATGAAATAAGTTTTGTCGTCATTGTCCTTTAATGTTTCCAACGCAACTAACTTTGTAAATGCGTCGTCGTAAGACAGATCAAAAAATTCAACACTCCAACTACTTGGTAATGATGAGTATTTTGTTTCTGAAAGTATTAAATAAGTATTACTCATAATTTAATACTCCAACTATCTGACGCAGTTCTATAACCATTTTGATCTACATCAAAATAAGTCATTAACAATCTGCCTGCTTTACTTATCCAATATCTACTTTTATCAGTCCATAAAGCATTCCTTGTTATTACTTTCTTATCACTTGCTGACCAGTAAGTGATAGTAAAGGGTTTTTCTTTTATCATTNTTTCTCGCTTTCTATAACCTTATGTGGTTATGGGACATCTTTACAATGTCCCATAATTTATTTCAACAAATTAATTCAAGTTATCCGAATTAATTTTCTGCTGTTGCATATATGCAACACGTTCCGCGATCTTTTGTTCTCGCGTCTTTTGAGTATTTTTCATAC